>Ga0180432_10000231_pt1 | contig 89530 bp, 64 predicted proteins | sample SS_ome_10_FD_132414 | JGI IMG/M metagenome (GOLD analysis project Ga0180432, IMG submission 132414) | Hypersaline lake sediment archaeal communities from the Salton Sea, California, USA - SS_1_MS_2 metaG | ecosystem: Environmental > Aquatic > Non-marine Saline and Alkaline > Hypersaline >... | reverse complement strand
GCAAAGCACGGCCAACACGGGTCACAGGTGACGGCTTACAGACAATGCGAAAATCTGCAGCCCCCTTGCACTCCTGCCATGGGTCGGGGGTGAAATTTCCCGAAAAACCCGTGCACCCCCCTGCGGACCTGGAATGCGAGGGTCACCCTGGGGTCTTTCCATGAAGGGGAGCAACGAAAAGGAAGAGAGGGCCACGACTTCCTTGCAGGGCGAAGGGCTTCTTCGCACTGTAGCTTGCATGTTCCTTCGCACTTTTTGCACCATGATGGGCGACGTGGGTGCCGAGGCGCACCCGGAGCGAGACCGAGAGACAGGAAAGGAGAGCGTCATGTCACTGGACTGGATTCCGAGAGACGCGGAGGTGAAGGACCACACGTTCGGGGACGAGAACACGCTCGGGGGGGAGAAGCCGAGTACGCTGTACGAGCTGAAACCGGTGGTGGACGCCGAGGGGAATACGGTGGAAGGCCTGCATGCGGCCTGGATCACCCTGAACAATCCGGACCAGTACAACTCCTACACGACGGAGATGGTGAAGGGGGTGATCTCGGGATTCAACCGCGCTTCCGCGGAGCGTTCGGTGGTGGCGGCGGTGTTCACGGGGTCGGGGGACCGTGCCTTCTGCACGGGGGGGAACACGAAGGAATACGCGGAATACTACACGAAGCGGCCCGCGGAGTACGGTGCCTACATGGACCTGTTCAACGGGATGGTGGACGCGATCCTGAACTGCAAGAAGCCCACCATCTGCCGCGTGAACGGGATGCGCGTGGCCGGCGGGCAGGAGATCGGGATGGCCTGCGACATGGCGATCGCATCGGACACGGCCCTGTTCGGCCAGGCGGGCCCGAAGCACGGCTCCGCCCCGGACGGCGGATCGAGCGATTTCCTGCCGTGGTACCTGGGGATCGAGGACGCGATGTGGAGCTGCGTGTCCTGCGAGCTGTGGTCGGCGTACAAGATGAAGATGAAGGGGGTGGTGTCGAAGGTGGTTCCGGTGTTGAAGGAGGACGGGAACTTCATCCGCAATCCCATGGTGATCACGGACCGGTTCATCGACGATGGCGAGATCGTCTACGGCGAGATGAAGACGGGGGCGGAGGGGAAGGAGGCGAAGGCGAAGTTCAAGTCCTTGCCCTCGGACCTGGGCCGTCTCGACAAGGCGGTGGAGGAGACGGTGTGGCATTTCACCAACCTCATGCCGGCGTGCCTCATCAAGTCCGTCGACGGGGTCCGGCTGAAGAAGAAGTTCTTCTGGGACCAGTGCAAGATCATCAACCGGCACTGGCTGGCGGCGAACATGCAGACCGAGGCGTACCTCGGCTTCAACGCCTTCAACACGAAGAAACTCACGGGGTCCGACGTCATCGATTTCGTCAAGTACCGGCAGCTGCTCGCCGAGGGCCGCGACTTCGACGACGCGATGGCCGAGGCGGTTTTCGCGAAACCGAAGTAGCGGCGACGAACCGGGACGTACGGGGGGCCGCCCGCCGGCGGTCCCCCGGCGTCACTTCCCGTCCAGCCGCTCGCACCAGGTGCGTTCCTCGGGGGGTTCCTCCTTGAAGGACTTGCAGCGGTTCGCGAGGCGCAGGGCGGGTTCGTCGCGCGGGAAGTCCCGCAGGATGCCCTCCAGGATTGTCAGGGCGGCGTCCCACTCCCGGTCGTGATACCGGTCGAAGGCTTCGGTGAAGCGCGCGGCAAGGTCGATCCTCCCGGGATCGGCCTGGTCGTCCTTCAGATCGAGCAGCTCGTAGATCTTGACCCTCCGCTTCTTGCCCTTGACGACCACGTAGTCCAGCGGCCTCGTGACGAAGGTCCCGTCCAGTCCTTCGCAGGTGGTCTCGCTCACGAGGATGCGCGTTCCGTAGACCTTGTTGACGCCTTCCAGGCGCGCCGCGAGGTTCACGCTGTCTCCGAGCAGCGAGTAGTTCATGCGCTCGCGGGACCCGAGGTTCCCGACGATGGTCTCGCCCGTATGGACGCCGATGCGCGTGGGCAGCGTCGGTTTTCCCTCCTCGGACCATCGGGCGTTCAGCGCTTCCAGGCGGCGCTGGCAGAGGACGGCGGCCCGGCAGGCGTCGGCCGTGTGGATCTCGTTCGGCGCCGGGGCCCCCCAGAAGGCCATGATGCCGTCGCCGATGTACTTGTCCACGGTGCCGCGGCAGTCCAGGATGATGTGGGTCAGCTCGTCGAGGTATTCCGAGAGGTGGATCATCATCACGCGGGGCGGGACGGACTCGGCGAGCGTGGTGAAGGAGGCGATGTCGGAGAAGAAGATGGTGAGCGTCTTCAGCGTACCCCCGATGCGAGCCTCCTCGCCCCTCTCGATGAGCTGCTTGACGAGCGTGGCGGGCACGTACTTCTCGAAGGCCCGGAGCGCCGTCTTCAAGCGCGCCATGGCCGTCGAGATGTGATCGATCTCCACGATGTGGGACCGTATCTCGATGTCCTTCTCCAGGTCGAGCTCGCGCAGGCGGTCGGTCTCGCGCGTGAGGGTCTCCAGGGGCTTGGAGATGCGGCGCGAAAAGACCGTGATGGCCAGAACGGCCACCAGCACCGTCACGGCCGCGAAGATCACCACCACCCGGTTGGTGGACCGCAGCTCCCCCACGAAATCCTCCTCCGGCGCCGCCAGGACGATGTTCCAGTCGGGCCTCCCCTTCCCGGGCAGCGCGCGGAGAGAGACGATGTGCGGCCCCTTCTCTCCGGCCTCCGCGACGCGGATCGTGGATTCGCCTTCCCGCGCGGCGCGGTCCAACGCCGCGGCGAGCCAGGGGAGCCCCATCTCCTCCAGGTTCCTCGTCCGGACGCCGTCCCCTTCCTCGACCACCGCCTTCTCGGTGTCGGGGTGGCAGACGATGCCCCCTTCCCGGTTGACCAGCATGCCGAAGCCGTTCTGTCCGACGCGCAGGCCTCGCAGAAAGGCGGACAGGGCCTCCAGTTCCACGTCGCAGCTCATGACGCCCGCCAGGTCCCCGTCTCCGGTATACAGGGGATGGGCCGCCGTGATGCCCACCTGCATCTTGTCCGTGATGAAGACGTACGGATCCGTCCAGAAGGTCCCCTCCGAGCGCACCGCGCCCCGGTACCAGGGGCGGAGCCGCGGATCGTAGTCGCGGGCGTGCTCCTTCACCTCCAGCGTCTTCCCCGACGCGTCGATGAACTCGTACCGGAGCCAGGCGGACGTCTCGTCCGGCGTCTTTCGCAGGATCTGGTAGAGGTTGATGACCCCCTTGTCCCGACGCTCGGCGCCGAAGATGTTCCCCGCAACGCTGCCGAAGTTGACCTCGCGGAGCTGGGGATGGGCGCGGAGATGGGCCGCGCAAAGCCGTTTGAACGTCTCCCGATTCTCGAGGGCCACGATGCCACGGGAAGCCAGGAACGCGTTCAGCTCGGCCACCTGCGCCGCCGGGCGGAGGTGATTCGTCGTCTTGACGAGCACCGCCTCGGCGTTCTCTTCCAGCAGGGACTTGCCCACCTCCAGGACCGACCGGGAATTGCTGACGTAGGTGTAGACGAGAATGATGAGCGTGGCGACCACGAACAGCAGGCTGAAGATCGTGGCGATGGTGACGCGCAGGGAGGGCTTGCGCAACGCTTGGGTAAGCCGCGAGGTCCAACCTCGGGCCTCGTTGTTCATGGTGCCCTCCCACGCGGTGCCTCGGGGATATGCGACCCGGAGCCGATCTTTCGCCCCCATGATGGACGAAACCGGATCATTTTTCACCCCCGCGCTTCAGAAATCGATCGGAATGAAAGGATCGCCACGCCGGCACGGAGGAGATCGCGGATCTTCTATGGAGGGCGAACCGGCCGGCGCTGAAATCTGTGGGCTGAAATCTGCAATCTCGCTTCCGGACTCGGCTAGGGCATGATCTTCACCTTCGTCTGGCTCGGCGCCACCTGGGTCCCGGCGGGAAAGTTGGCCGACGTGCCGTTGTGCGACGTCATGCAGTTGGCGTAGACCGCCTTCTTCCCCTCCACCTTCACCGTGTTGCTCGCCAGCTTGAACAGGCATTCACCCATGTTCTTGCCCGAGACGATTCCCCCCGCGGTCCCCGCCTCGTCCCCCGACGACTTGGCGATCTCCGTCTGCATGTTGATCACCTTCTTGTTCCCGAACTTCACCTTCTTGGAGCACGTGTTGCCCTTCGCGTCCGTGAGCATGCCGATGTTCGGAAAGGGCGTGGGCACCGGGGCGCTCGGCGGCGCGGGCACCTTGCACGTGTCCGGCGTCCCCATGGCCTGGCCCCCCGCGTTCGTCGATGCCGGCATCATGGCGATCCCCCTTCCTGTCCAGAAAGAATCATGTTGATCAGAAAAAAATCATGTGAATCAGGCTCGAGCGAACAACGCAGCACCGGAAATGTCCCCGCGAAAACAACCAATCAAGCCGCAGGATTCATCCCAGGTGGACCTGCTTCCCGTCGATCTTCACGTCCTTCTCGGCGAATTCCACGATCCGCTTGCCCCGCACCGACACCGCGCCACGCGATACGAGGCGCACACGGCCCGCGACCGTCGACAGCGCCTCCCGGACCCACTGGTACGCCCTGCCCGCCCGCGTGAAGAGACGCTTCGCCTCCAGCGACAGCGTCTCCCCCCGGACCGCCACCCGGGGCCCGTCCACCTCCACCCCGCGGCCGCCCTGGATGCGCACCGTGCCCCCCGCCTCCACCCGCAAGTCTCCCGGCACGGAGACCGTCGAGACGCCCCGCCCCCGGAGAACCCCGATCACGTAGGCCTCCTCCTCCCCGATGATCAGCACGACGTCGCCCGGCTCGGGATCGTACGGGTAGGCCAGGGCGAGGCGCGCACGCCGCTCCCCCGCGGGCGTTTGCAGGCGAAGATCGTCCCCCTCCCTCCCGAGTACGGTGGCGGGGCCGAGCATCCTGTCCACGGTGGTCGTCCTGTTCATCGTCGTCCTCCTATTCCTTGGGCGGCTTCCAGTTCTCCGCCTCGAAGAGCTTGGGGTCCGTCCGCTTCGCGTTCTTCATCCTGGCGCCCGCCCAGTCGGCCCCCTTGGCCAGCACGGCGTGGAGGTTGGCCAGCGTCAGGTCCGCGTTCCGGAAGCGGGAGGCGTCCAGGCGCGCGTAGGGGAGATGGCCGGAGGCGAGGTTGCAGCCCTCGAAATCCGCCCGGAGCGCCGTCATGGCCTCGAAGCGCCCCTTCTCGAGCACGGCCTTTCGAAGGCGCGCCAGCGAAAGGTCCGCCTCGTCGAAGCAGACGTGCGGCAGCTTCGCGCCCTCGAAGTGCGCCTCCTTGAGGTCCGCGCCCGTGAAGTCCGCCCCCACGCCTTCGGCCTCCCGGAAGTCCGCGCCCGCGAGCTTCGCCCCCGTGAAATCCGTCCCCTTGATCCGGGCCCGGCCGAACCGCGCGCCCGCCAGGTCCGCGCCGGCCAGATCGGCGTCCTCCAGATCGCACCCCGTAAAGTCCATTCCCCGAAGACGCTGCCCGGAAAAGTTGCAGCGCGCGAGCACGGCGCCGGCCACGCGCGCCCTGGCGAGCGCCGGCACGTCGAACGTCGCCCCGTCGCACGTGGCCCCGCCCAGGTCGGCACCCTCGAGCGCGCATCCCTCGAGAATCGCCGCGTCGAGCACCGCTTCCCTTAGCGTCGCCTCCTCGAGGCTCGCGCCTTCCAGGATCGCCTCGGAGAGGTCGGCCCGCGTCAAATCCGCGCCGCGGAAATCCGCCTTCAACAGATCGCAGCCCGAGAGATCCGCCCCGGCCAGCTTCGCCCTCGCCAGGCAGGCGCCGGCGAAGGAGACGGCCGGGGCCTGCAGGCCCGCCGCGTCGGCGCCCGCCAGCACCGCCGCCTCCAGCACCACGGTGGCGTCGAGCACCGCGCCCCGCAGGCGGGCTCCCGACATCTCGGCGCCCGAGAGGTCCGTCTCCGCCATGCGGACCCCCGCGAGATCGGCCCGGCTGAGACGGGCGCGGGCGAGCGAGACGTTCTCCATCGACAGCCCGGCCAGGCGGGCGCCGGCGAGGTCGAGCCCGGCGAGGTCGGCGTCCCGCAGCACGGTCCCGGCGGGCCAGCCTCCTTTCCGCGCCCCGGCGAGGAGGGCTTCCCGGTCGATCACCGCCGCCTGGCTGTCCGTCGCGTCAGGCAAGCTTCGTACGCTCCACGTTGGCCGATTGGAGATGCGCGTTCTTCACGTCCGCCTCGAGGAATTCGGCCTCGAAGAGGTTCGAGGCCCGGAGGTCCGCCTCGCGAAGAATGGCGGCGTCGAACGTGCCCTTGAAGAGATTCGTCTTCAGCATCGAGGCGCCCTCGAGGTCCGCGTCGTCGAAGCGGGCCTTCGCGAGGTCCGCGAGCGAGAACACGGCCTTGCGGGCGCGCGCGCCGGTGAATCCCGCCTTCGGGATGGACGCTCCGAAGAAATCCGCGCCGTCCAGAAACGCCTCGTCGAAGGTCGGGCCGTCGCCCCGGGCGTCCCGGAAGCGGGCCTTGGGGAGTCTCGCTCCGGCCGCCTGGAGGCCGCCCACCATCGCCCCGCGGAAGAAGGTCTCCTCGCCGGACGCCCCGGCGAAGAGGGCCCCGGCGAGGTCCGCGCCGTCGAAGACGGCGCGTCCGACCTTCGCGCCCGTGAAGTCGGCGCCCTTCAGGGCGGCTTCCCGAAGGATCGCTTCTTCCAGGTCCGCTTCGGCGAAGAGCGCCCCCTCGGCCTGCGCCTTCTCGAGCTTCGCCCCGGCCATCGCGGCGCCGGAGAAGTCCGCTCCCGCCGCGTTCGCCTCCGCGAGCGTCGCCTTCTCCAGGTTCGCTTCCGTGAGATCGGCGTCCGCGAGCGTGGCCTTGCCGAGGTCGGCGGCGGCGAGGTCGGCGCCGTCGAGGAAGGCGCCCTGGAGGTTCGCCTCCTTCAGGGAGGCCCCCTTCAGGCTCGCGCCGGTGAGGATCGCGCCGGCGAAGGAGGCGCGGTCGAGGTCGAGGCGGGAGAGGTCGAGGTTGCCGAGGTCCTCCTCGGAGAAGTCGAACCCCTTCGGCGCCCAGGCCGCGACCTTGTTCCGCGTCCAGGGCGGCTCGGGCCGGATCATGGCCTCGTGGAGCGCCTCGTCGGGAAGGGGCGGGGGCCCCACCTGCCCGGCCAGCTCCGGGTGCAGTCGTTGCAGACCCTCGAAATAGGTCCAGATCGGCCCCAGCAATCGGATGTTGCCTGAGTTTTCCCGGAGGAGTTTCACGGCGGGCCCGTGCGCTTGCCCCTTCTCGACGAGGACGCGCGCGAGGCGCTCCTCCTGGTCCAGGGAGAGGCGCTCGAAGCGCTTGCGCTCAAGCGCCCCGTCGAGAAGCGCCGTCTCGGGGGGGAGGATTTCGCCTTCGGGCTCCTCTTCCTCCTCGGGGGGGCCGGCTTCCTCCGCCGCGAGGCGTTCCTCGAAGCGGCGCCGGTGGGCGGCGGGTTCTCCGGGATCGTCCTCGAGGGGCTCGGTGACGACGTAGTGGGCCCGGACGTCCTTGAGTTTCCTGTCGGCGACGGGCAGGACGGCCCGCCAGACGAGGACGATCTGTTCGGCCTTCATGTCGACCCACAGGGTGTCGAGGTGGAGTCGGAGGTCGTGGAAGGTTTCCCTCTCCCCGTCCTTGCGAAGGACGAACCAGCGGGGACGCAGGCCGGGAAGCCGGCAGGCGTAGTCGGGGTGGTCGGGATGCATGTTCGTCACGCGGAGGGTCTCGTCGCCGCGGAGGAAGGCGTCGATCTGCTGGTCGGCCGGCGCGGCGTTGAAGTGGGACCAGTCGAAGTCCTTGGGGAACCAGGGCCAGTCCTCGATGCGCCAGCGTGCGTCGTAGGTGCCGGGGTTGCGGTTCCGCTGGGGCCAGGTGCGGGGGAGGGGCGCGAAGCCGGCGGGTCCCGGGGGCCTGGAGCGGGACCGGAGGAGGCGTTCGGGGTCCTCGAGGTTCGGCAGGACCCTTCCCTCGTGGCCCTTGCCGACGGGGTTGAGCGCGTACCCTGCGCCGCCGTAGCTGTTTTCCCAGCGAAGGGGTACGCGCTGGAAGGGGGCGGGGTTCGAGGGCATGCCGGCGGACCACGTACGGTCGCCGATGACGGCGAGGACCTTCTTCCAGCGGCCGACGGCGAACTCGACGCGGAGGACGGACGCGGTCTTTCCGCCGGGGGGAACGCAGTCGCCGACGAGGAGGAGGTCGGCGCGGGGCTTGAAGAGGCCGTAGTCGCCGGGGTAGCGAAGCGCCGAGGTTTCCGGTTCGCCCTCGTAGATCTCGTCGTCGAGGGGGAGGGGTTCTTCGGCGGGGGCGGCGGCGCCGCCGGGCTCGAGGTCGAAGGTCCCCTTGAGGATGAAGGTGGCCGAGAGGCGATGGGGCAGGACGCGCCCGACCTGCCAGCCGATCTCGAGGCCGGTGTCGTTGACGATGTCCATCTTCGGGGTTTTTTTTTCTTCCGGTTTCATCTCAGGCTCCGGGGGTCGGCGGGGGCGGCGGGCCCCCGGGTTCTTCGGGGAGATTGTCGGGGATCGTGGGAGAATGTTCGTTCGCGATCTTCTCCATGTTCGCCTTTTCCACGTCTTCGTTCAGGGCGAAGAGGGCGCCGAGGAGAGGCTCGGAATCCACGCCGATGTCCTTCATCTTTTTCTCCAGCAGCTCCTTGATCTTGTCCTGCTCCTTCTCCAGATCGTTCAGAAGCGACTCTTCCTCGGTCGCCGGAGGGGAGGGGGCGGTTTCGGAGGCGGCTTCCGCCTCGAGGTGTTTCGCGGCTTCGGCTCCGCCGGCCGCTTCCCCGGCGCCCGGCGCGCCGGGGGGTTCGGCGGCGGGGTCCACGACGGCGTCCTCGGGGGGGGCGCCGGCCTCCTCGCTCAGGGCTTTCATGGCGGCCTGTTCCTCCTGTTCGGCCTCGGCGAAGACGGCCGCGAGGAGGGGCCCGGGAGCGACGCCGGCGGCCGCGAGCTGTTCGGCGAGGGAGGCCTTGAGCCTGGCCTTCTCGGCGTCGATCTCCTTCTGCATGGCCGCGAGGTCGGACGCCCCGGCTTCCTCTTCGCCGGCGGGGGCCTCGACCTCGGGGGCTTCGGGCCTTTCGGCCTCGACGGCCTCGGGCGGGGGCCCCTCGGCGGGGGGCGGGGGCATGTCCTTCTCGGGGACGTCCTCGCCGGCGAGTTCGCGAAGGGAGGCGTCCATGTGGTCGTCGACAGGGACGCCGATCTTGTCGAGCTGGGCGCGGACGCCGTCGACGGCCTGCTTCTGGGCTTCCTGGACCTCGCCGAGGAGGTTTTCGAGGTCGAGATCCGGGGCGGCGAGGGCTTCGAGCTCGGGGGGTTCGGCGGATTTCAGGAGCTCGACGACGCCCTCCATGCCCTCGATGTCGGCGAGCGAGCCGGCGGGGTCGAGACCCGTGACGCCGGATTCGGCCATGGCGTGCATCAGGTGTTTCTGGACGGCCTCGGGAGGGAGGCCCGCGCCGGCCAGCTGCTCCTTGAGGGCGCCGAACCATCCGGAGACTTCCTTCACGAAGTCCGGGGGGACGCCGTGCAGGTGATGGGAAAGGACCTGGAACAGTTCGTCTTCGCCGGCCATGGTTTCCTCCGGGCGTTCAGTAATCGATGTCGAGGCCCTGCTCCTGGAGTTCCTCGATCCGTTTCTTGATGAGGTCCCCGACCTTCTTTTTCCGCTTCTTCTCGTCGTTCTCGATGGATTTCTGCATCTTCTCGATGGCCTTGCGGGCGTCGACCATTTTCTTGACGGCGCTCTTCAGTTTGGAGGAGGCGGGTTTCTTGGTGGCGGGGATCTCGTTTCCGGTGGCGTCCTTGAGCTTGCCCTGCAGGGTGATCTCGGCGGCGTTGAGGATGATCTTCTTGCTGTCGGCGTTGAGGGTGATGTCGCCGTCCTTGGCGATCTCGACGAAGGTCTTGCCCCCCTGGAGGCAGATGCCCTTTTCCGCCTGGACCGTGGCGTTGCCGTCCTCGTCGAGGGAAACGAAGGATTTCCCATCCTGTCCGGCGGAGAGGAGGATGCACTTGGCGTCCTTGCCGTCGGCCTTGGTGGCGATGCCGACGCGGAGGTTTCCGTTGGTGAGGAAGATGTTCTCCTTGTTCAGCTCGATGACGGACTCGGAATTCTCGCCGCCGTTGATGACGATTTTGGGCCCGGAGAAGGTGCCCGTTCCGGGATCCTCGTCGGTCCCCTTGCGGGTGTTCAGGTCGAGTTCCACGTACTTCTTGGTCTGGTCGGTCTTGCCCACGTTGAGCTTGGCGTGGACGGCATCGGTGAGGCCCGGCACGTCCCCGAGGTGGAGTCGCGCGTTCGGTTTCGTGTAGGGCGCGGCGCCTTCTTCCTTGTAGACGATGTCGGCGCCCGAGAAGAGAGTCATTCTCGAGTTCGGACCCGACAGCTCGACCATGCTCTTGCCGGAGGCGAGGAAGCGATTGCCGCTTCGCCACATGACGTCGCCGCCGGAGGAGCCGGCGATCTTCCCGATCTCGGTGAAGAAGTCGATGTTCTCGCCGTCGTGGAACCAGCCGACCATGGTGGCGCCGGTGAGGCGTCCTTCCTTCCGCCAGACCTGGAAGGCGGGGGAGCCCTTCCGCGTTTCCTGGTCGGTGGGATTTTTGGATCGCTTGGTCTCGCGGGCGAGGGCGAACAAGGTGTAGGCGAGGGTGCCGAAGGGGAACATGGACAGGGCGGTCGCCACGGCGACCTCGGCCAGATCCTGTTTGGACTTCTTCAGCTGGCCCTTGAAGTGCTCCTTCCAGGCGCCCTGGATGGTGGGGGACTCGTCGCGGGACTTCTTCATTTTTTCCGTCAGGAGGGAGGCGATGGTCTTGCCCATCATCTTGAGGATGAGGGCGTGGATGATGCCGAGAAGGACCTGGGCGACGGACAGTCCGGTCTGCGGGCCCTTGAACTCTTTCATCACCTGGCTTCCCTGGATCTCTTCCTCCTCGGCGTCGGTGAGGGAGACCTCGTCGGCGTCCGCCATCTCCTCGGCGAATTTCTCCTGGTCCGTGTGGTGCGAGGCGAGCCACGCCTTGACCTCATCGAGGCGGTCCTCGAGGTCGTCGAGTTCCGCCTGTCTCGCCTCTTTTTCCGCCTCGGTCGCCGCGTTGTCGACCTCCTGCTGCTTGGCGGGGATGTCCGTGTTCTCGAGCTGATCCTCCTCGTCCTCGTAGGACTGGTATTCCGTCTCGGTGACGTAGGCTTCCTTGGCGGCGTCCTGCGCGGACTGCCTCTTCGCCGCGAGTTTCTGGGACGTGAGCTCGCTTTCCTTGTCTTCCTTCTCCTTCTTCTGTTGCTCGATCTTGGCGGCGAGGGCGCCTTCCGCGATGTCGAGGGCCTTGTTGGTGAGGAACTGGACCCAGGGGTAGCCCACGAGGCTGGAGCACTTGAGGAAGGCGGTGGTGGAGTAGTCGAGGCCCCCGATGAGCTGCTTGCGGAAGTTGTTCTTCTCCAGGCCCCACTCGGTCGAGGAGTAGATGAAGCTGCCGCTTCCCGAGCCGAACCGGAACATGGAATCCCCGGACTGCAGCACGGTCTGGGGGTGTTCCGGGTCGCCGTGCAGCGCGATCTTGCCGGCCTTGGTCTGGATCACCGAGTCCATGTGGTTGGAGGTCCCCACGGGGCTGGGGGTGTCGGCGTTGGGCACGGCGCCGGCGATGATCGGCCGGTCGGGGTCGCCGTCGACGTGGGTCAGGATCACCTCGGTGCCCGGATAGAGGGGGAACTGGAGGCCCACGTCCTTGCCCGCGTTGGGCTGGGCCATCCTCACGTATCTCGAGCCCTCGCCGCCGGAGGCGTCGGAGCGGTCCAGGGGCAGGCGCACCTTGTAGCGGCCGAGCGAGTCCATCTCGGCCTCGGCGCCGTCGCCCGCGCCGTCCACGATCGCGTTCATGACCCCCTTGATGCAGGGCCAGGGCGTGTCGCGCTCCGGCCGGAAGGGCAGGTTCGGGTCGGCGAGAATGGCCCGGAAGGTGTTGGCGTAGCTGGACCGCCAGATCGTGTTCGTCGCCAGGGCGATGTCCTGGCTGGCGCGGTGGCGGACCTCCGTGAGCAGGTAGGCGGCGTTGAAGTCGGCCCGGTAGTGTTCGGCGAGGTGGACGACCTCGCCGGCGTGGAAGGTCCGGTCCGTGGATTCGCCCTCGAAGACGATCTCGGTCGCGCGGATCTCCTCGGCCCGGATGCGGGCGAGCAGGTTTCCCTCCTCCGCGGTCTTGTAGTGGTTGTTGTACTCGTAGCTCACCCCGATGCCGTCGGGGCTCACCTCGCACTCGACCTCCAGGGGGTCGGTCGGGCGCCGCCAGTTGTAGTCCTTCAGCACGACGGTCTTGGGGATCTGCGCGTGACGCGAGGCGAACTCGGTGACGCGTCCCGTGTCGTACCAGTCGAAGGCGCTTTCCGTCTCCTCCGCCTCGCTCTCCGGCTCCATCTGGATGAAGGGGACCACGCTCTCCTGGTCGTGGTAGTGGGCGTAGGCGTCGCCGAAGACCGTGATCACGTCCCCGTCGATCTCCTGGAACCAGTAGAGCATCCCCTCGTGTTCCAGCCACCGGTGGACGAAGTCGAGGTCCGTCTCCTCGTACTGGACCACGTACTCGCGCCGGGGGTAGGGCCGCGTGGCGGGCTTGAACTCGAACCGGTCGGCGGGGATGCCGGCGTCCTTGAGCACCTGCTCGACGATCTCGGGGACCGTCATGTCCTGGAAGATGCGGCTCTGGAAGCTCAGGGAGAGGCGCCACAGCGGCGGGACCAGGACGGCCTTGTACCTCGTCCATTCGTTCTGCCGCCCCATCTGCTCGAAGGAGGCCACCACGCCCGTCCGCGTGACGGTCACCAGGCCCTTGCGGCCGTCCGAGGAGAGGACCCCCTGTTTCAGGCCCAGCGTGGCGGGCGCCTTCAGAAGCGCCGCCGCATCGACGTTCGGATCCTGGGACACCAGGCCGATCTCGAAGCGGTAGGGCCGGTTCAGGATCTCCGTCCCGTCGAGGGAGACCACGATGAACGTCTCCTCGTCGAGGCCCTCCGCGGCGGAGGCGAAGGTGATGTAGTCCTTTCTGGCTTCGGGCACGTTTCGCTCCTCAACGTGTTGTTGACCGGTCCCACTGCGGGGCGCCTTACGCGGCGGCCTCGCCGAAGGCGAAGGCGAATTCCCCTCCCTCGTCCAGGCCGATGGTCATCGATTCCGGCAGGCCGCCCGCGCTCATCTCTTGCAGCAGCACCGACGAGATGCGCGGAAGCAGCGTCCCGCTGAGGATGTGGTCCACGTTCCGGGCGCCGGTCTCCACCTCAGTGCAGCGGCCGGCGATGGCGTCCACCACGCCGTCGTCGATGTCGCAGCGGATGCGGTGGGTGTCCATCAGCCGCGTCTGCAGCTTGCCGAGCTTCAGGCGCGTGATCATCTTCATCGCGTCGGACGAGATGGGGTAGAACGGCACCACGCTCATCCGGCCCACCAGCGCCGGCTTGAAGTGCTGGTTCAGCACCGGCCGGATCGCCTTGGTCAGGTCCTCGACCGGCAGGCGCTCGTCCCCCATCGCCGCCTGCATGATGAGGTCCGTGGCCAGATTGCTGGTCATGAAGATCACGGTGTTCTTGAAGTCCACCTCCCGCCCTTCCCCGTCGGACAGCATCCCCTTGTCGAAGACCTGGTAGAAGAGGTTCATCACCTCGGGGTCGGCCTTCTCCACCTCGTCGAGCAGCACCACCGAGTAGGGCCTCTGGCGCACCGCCTCGGTGAGCACACCGCCCTCCCCGTATCCCACGTAGCCCGGCGGCGAGCCGATCAGGCGCGAGACCGTGTGTTTCTCCTGGAACTCGGACATGTTGATCGTCGTCATGAAGTGCTCCCCGCCGAACATCAGGTCCGCCACCGCCAGCGCCGTCTCCGTCTTGCCCACCCCGCTCGGGCCCACGAAGAGGAACACCCCCATCGGCTGCTCCGGGGGCTTGATGCCCGCCTTCGCGGCCCGGATCTCCTCGCCGATCGTCTTCAGGACGTGCTCCTGGCCCTTGATCCGATCCCCCATCTGCGTCTCGAACTCGAGAAGAACGCTGGCCTGGTCGCTCACCATCTTCCCCAGCGGGATCCCCGTCCAGTCCGAGATCACCTGGGAGACCACCTCCGCCGTGACCTCCGTGGGCACCATGGGGTCCTTGCCCTGCAGGTCGCGCAACGCCGCCATGGCTTCCACGAGATCCTTCCGCAGCGCGTCCATGTCCGCCGGGGGCGACGGCTCCGCGGCGGCCTCTTCTTCGCCGGCGCCTTTCGCCCCCTCCGGGGCCGGCGCATCGGCCGGCGCGGCCGTTTCCGCCTCCGCGTCCGTGAGGCGCTTGCGCGCCTCGATGACGCGCTCTGCGGCCTCCTTCTCCTTCTGCCAGCGCCCGGTCAGATCCGCCACCTCCTCCTTCGCGCCCAGGATCTCCTTCTCGAGTTCCCCGATGACCTCCTCGAGTCCCTCCACGCCGGTGGCCTCGTCGCGGCGGTGGGCTTCCCGCTCCCTCTCGAGGTCCTGGATCCTGCGCTCCTTGTCCTCGATCTGTCCCGGTTTCGTGGTCAGGGCGATCTTCACGCGCGCGCAGGACGTGTCCATGAGGTCCACGCCCTTGTCCGGGTGCTGCCGCCCGGAAATGTACCGGCTGCCGAGCTCGGCGGCGGCCACCAGCGCGTCGTCGCGGACGATGACGCCGTGGGCCTGCTCGTAGCGCGACTTCAGGCCCCGTAGCATGGTGGCGGCGGTCTTCTCGTCGGGCTCGTCGAGCTTGACCAGCTGGAACCGCCGGGCCAGCGCGGCGTCCTTCTCGAAGTACTTCTTGTATTCCGACCACGTCGTGGCGGCGATCGTCCGAAGCTCGCCGCGGGCCAGGGCGGGCTTGAGGAGGTTGGCGGCGTCCCCGCCGCCGGCCTGACCGCCCGCGCCGATGAGCGTGTGCGCCTCGTCGATGAAGAGGATGATGGGCTTGGGCGAGGCCTTGACCTCGTCGATGACGCCCTTCAGGCGCTTCTCGAACTCGCCCTTCACGCTCGCCCCGGCTTGCAGAAGACCCATGTCCAGGCCGATCAGCTCGACGTCCTTCAGCGTGTCGGGGACGTCCCCTTCCGCGATCCTGAGCGCCAGACCCTCCACGACGGCCGACTTGCCGACGCCCGCCTCCCCCACGCAGATGGGGTTGTTCTTCCGGCGCCGCGCGAGGATGTCCACCATCTGGCGGATTTCCCGATCCCGCCCGAAGACGGGGTCGATCTCGCCCTGCCGGGCGCGCTCGGTGAAGTTCTGGCAGAACCGGCCGAGGGCGGAGTCCTCCGCCGGCTTGAAGGCCCGCTGCTCGCCTTCGCCGGCGACGGCGTCCGCGCCGGCCGTCGTTTCCGAGGATTCATGGACGATGTCGAGGAACGACTCGTCGAGTTCCGCCTTCTTGATGGGCGACAGGGCGTTCTCGTAGTCCTCGGCCATGAGACGGACGGGGTTGTTCAGCAGGGCGAGGAGCAGGGCGCCGGAACGGATCTCGCCCAGACCGTGGTTGAGGGAGGCCAGCAGCCAGCCCTTCTGGAACCACTCCACGAGCATCGGCGAGAAGACGGGGCGCCCGGTGTTCCCCGTTTTCAGCGTTTCCAGCACGTTCTGGAGGGACTTGAGCACCCTCGAGGATTCCACGCCGAAGTGCTTGAAGATCTGCTGGATGTCCGCGTTCGCGTCCTCGATCATCACGTGGAGAACGTGCTCGACCGTCACCTCGTAATGGGTCCGGGAGACGCACAGCCCCGCGGCGGATTCGAGAGCCCGGGTGCAGAAACGGTTCAGGCGCCCGATCAGGGCCTTCAGTTCGACATCTGCCATGAATCACCTCACATCAAGTACGTGACTTCTCTGGATTCCTCGGGGCGTCGCCCGAGCCATGCTGACCATCCGAGCCGCGAGGCCTCCGATCCGAGCCGGCATTCCGGCATCGCGTCCGGCGTCACACGGACGACGACCTCGACGGCGTAGGCGTCCGTGTTGAAGATCTTCACGATCTCCCCGATCTTGGCCTGGAGGGCCGCGCCGGGGAAGAGGAGCTGGAAGTAGTCCTGGGTGAGAATGGGGCCGAGCGTGAGGCGGAACGTCGCGTGGCGCGTGAAGACGCGCTCGCCCAGGGAGGCGTCGCGGCCCAGCCTGCACTTCGCCCGGCCGAGCCGGTTCCGTTCCTTGACGGGAATGTCCACCCAGCGCGGCACGCAGGGCTCGACCCGGATCTCCATGTCGGGGAAGGCGTTCTGGAGAACGCGCTCGAGGGAGACGGCGGAGCGGGGCTGGAGAGCCGCCGCGCCGGCGGAGGAGAGGAGGACCCGGCAGAGGAGCCCGGACATCTCGGTGGGGGGCATGGCGTCCACGTCCATGCCGAGGAGGCAGAGGAAGCGGCGGGAGAGCGGTTCGGTGCCGGTGCCGTCGCCCGCCTCGGCGGAGGCGTATTTCTCCCAGACGCGGTAGAAGAGGGAGACGAGGCGGTGGTGGAACAGGTTCAACAGGCCCCGGACGAGGGGGTCGTCCTCCCGGCGCATGAGGTCTTCGGTGTAGAAACTGGGAAGCGGCGAATCGGCGCCCAAAAGGCCCAGGAAAGTGGTCACGACCTCATAGCGGGGGAGGCCGTTCTCGTTCTCGCATCGTTTCACGCGGGCCACGTCGGCGGAGGGGAAGGCGAGACTGAGGTGGGGGAGGAAGCGCACGCACTCCTTGCCGGGAGGCCCCTGGTGCCCCACGGGAGCTGCGTCGGGGTTCATCTGCTGGAGCAGGCGAACGACCTGGAAGAAGGAAAACCGATATCCGGCGTCCAGGATCCTCCGGATCAGAGGAGGATCCGCCGGCCGATCCTCGGCGGCCATGAAAACACGCCTCCGTATCTGGTGCCCCGCAAGGTCAACTGGCTGAAGGAATTCAGGGTCATGTACTGGGAGAGGAACTCGTCGAAGATCGCGCCGAAGAGGACGAGGTTCCCCTCGCCGCCGAAACCGTCCTCGTCGAGTTCCAGGTTCACATCCATGCCCCGGACGGGGACGCCTTCCAGCATGTGGGTCGCCGGCGTCGCGGAGACGTTCCGGATGCCGTCGAGGAGAAGCTGGAAGGCGCGTTCGGCCTGGCGGTCGACGCGGGCGCGGAAGTGGTAGAGCCAGAGAAGCGACTTGAGGGTCCGGGCTTCGGCGAGCGTGGAGAAGTTGAGGGCCAGGTGGCTGACCAGGCGCCAGTAGAGATCGCCTTCCAGGGGAGGGGGAACGGAGGGCGTGGGGCGCGAGATGTTCCGGTAGGTCCCGAACTTCGGCTCGGCGCCGCGCCGGGGACGGAGGTCTCCGATGCCGAGGTTCTTCGGCATCTGCCGGTTGGTGCAGGTGAGTTCGATCGACAGGGTTTCCACGTCGGGCAGGGATTCCCTCGCCTGGGCGTCGACGATGCTCAAGGTTACGTCGGCGCCCTCGGAGAGGATGGCGGGGCGGGTGCGGAGGCGGAAGAAGTGCTGGTTTTTCTCGCCCATGGGGGAGGCGGTGTAGAGGGGCCGGAACTCGTGCCGCCGGCCCGTGCTGTGGGAGACGCCCGAGACGTGGTCGACGGAAAAGATTTCCAGATGGTCCCTGGATTTCCCCGAGGGAGAGACGAGGTATTCCGTCCTTTCGCGGTCCACGCGGATGGGATCGGCCTCGTGGGGGAAGAGGTTCACGGCGGGCGTGCAGTAGAGGAGGAGGTCCTTGGCGGAGACGGGAGGCATGTCCTCGGGGAGCCTGGAGAACTCGAAGACGAGATCGAAGGCGGCCGTGTCCCCCAGGGAGGCGACCGCATCGAGGCCGACGATGTCGACGAACATGAACTTGGCGGGGAAGGCGAAATATTCCTGGAGGAGTCGGTAGCCGGGAAAGGCGACGTTGGGGTAGGGGAGAAGGGCCTGATCGTCGTCGAGGCCGACGGGAACGGCGCGGGCGCGGGGCATCTCGATCGTCTTGTCCTGGGCCCACTTGGAGGCGGGCCGGGCGTAGACGCGCGAGAGATAGCGGGTGAATCCGAGATAGAGCGCCCGGGCGACGCCCACTTCCCCCCCGAAGTGGAGGCGCAGGCTGCGTAGATCGAGTTTCTGCACGTTGACGCCGGGGTTGATCTCGAACGTGCACCGGATGGCGGGGGAGGCGCCCTGGACCGTTTGACATCCGGTCAGCCGCAAGGGGTGGAGGCGTACCGGATAGGCCGTTCGAAAGGCGCAGGAGACGCCGTCGACGGGCACGCTTTCGAGACGGGTATGCCGGGGAATGGTCCATCCCTCCCCTCCCTGGCAGGCGTCGAAGGAAGCGATGGTCATGGCGGGCAGGGGTCTCAGGTAGTGTGGGAAGAAGACCTCGAGAAGGGCGTGGATGATTTCGGGCAGGGCGTCGTCGAGCTTCTCGCGGACGCGCGCGGTGAGGAAGGCGAAGCCTTCCATCAGCCTCTCGACGTCCGGATCGCCGCCCGTGCCGGCCAGGAAGGGGGCGGCTTCGGGGTGGGCCTCGGAAAACGCCCGCCCCATGTCCCTGAGAAAGGCCAGCTCGTCCTGGTAGTATTTGCTGAACAAGGGCGATCCTTCCCATCCCCCGGCCGGTGCGCGCGTTCGGGGAAGCGGCGGCGGCCGGGGGTCAAGACTGCAGGCGCACGTCGCCGGCGTGGTTGACCAGCGTGTCGAAGCTCACCTTTTCGCTTCCTTTTTCCAGGAGAAGGCGCGCCTCGATCTTGAAGCGGAGCTGGAGATCGAGGCGGTCTTCGTCGCTTTCGATGTAGATCACGCGCACGTCGGCGAGCCTGGGTTCGTACTTCTCGATGCAGGTTTTGATCGCGCGCAGGACCTCGCCGATCGAGCTCGGGTAGTTGTGGGCGATCTCCGACGGGGCGGGGATGCCCAGTTCCATCTGGGCCGGGGCGTGCCCGGCCCAGGAGTTGAGCAGGTTCTGCAGGTTGAGCATCACCGAGCGGATCCGGCTTTGCCCCTCGTCCGCCACGTGTTTCGACGTGGCGTTCCGGGCGCTGCGGAGCCTCTCGAACAGGGATTCGCCGGCCATGACATCGAGCGTTTCACGGGCCGGGATCTCCGGGCGGACGGAGGCGGCTCCCGAAGCGCCTCCGTCGCGCGGGGGGATCCTTCGGCGTCATTCCCTTTGCCTGGTCCCGCATCGGGCTAGGCGTCGGGGTTGGAGAAGTCGAAGGTCGTGGGCACCTGTCCGCCCGAGAGCCACGTCCAGTCGATCTTGCGGTAGGCCATGCCGATCTCCTCCATGTGGGGAGGCAGATCCTCGTTGCTGGTCCCCTCCATGGGGATGAAGGGCTTGGCGCTGATGACGCGGCAATCGGTGAGCATGATGGTGAAGTACTTCTCGGAGCTGCCTTCGCCGGGCTTGTCCCGCCAGAACTCGACCTCGACGGAGTTGACCTTCTTCTTCTTGGCCAGGGCCTCGTAGAGCTTGGGGGAGGCCTTGTCCATCTCCTTGAGGACGGTGAAGGCGCCGTGCGTGGGCTCGCCGCGCCCCTTGTTTTCCCGCATGTCGAAGGGGTAGCTCATCTCGTGCTTGAACCCGCGAACGTCGCACCAGTCGGCGTGGTCCTGGTCGAGCGAGGACCCGGGCATCCCGTCGATCTTCATGAAGACCTTCATCGTGGGCATCGTGTACCTCTCCTATAAAAGGTCCGCGGTTCACCGCGTGGGGATCATTCCTTGTCCAGTTTTCCCACCAGGGAGAGATCGAAGAAGGCGCCCATGTACTTGAAGTGGGGCCGCACCTTCATCTTGACCTTGTACCATCCCGCCTCGCCGGGAACGTCATCCACGGTGATGGAGGCCGAACGCAGGGGGCAACGGCTCCGGATGGAGGGGGAAGGGTTGTCCGTGTCGGCCACGTACTGGCCGATCCAGGCGTTCAGCTCCCGGTGGAGGTCCTCCTTTTCCTTCCAGCTGCCGATCTGTTCGCGCTGGAGGACCTTGATGTAATGGGCCAGCCGGTTGACGATGAAGAGGTAGGGCAGCTGCGTCCCGAGACGGTAGTTCAGCTCCGCCTCCTTGCCCTCCGCGCTCTGCCCGAAGGATTTGGCCTTCTGGCAGGAGTTGGCCGAGAAGAAGCAGGCGTTGTCCGAGCCCTTGCGCATGGCCAGCCCGATGAACCCCTCCTCCGACAGTTCGTATTCCCGCCGCTCCGAGATGAGCACCTCGGTGGGAATCTTCGTCTGGATCTCGCCCATCGACTCGTACTGGTGCAGGGGAAGATCGTCCACCGACCCGCCGCTCTGCGGCCCGATGATGTTGGGGCACCACCGGAACTTGGCGAAGCTCTCGGTCAGCCGCGTGGCGAACGCGTACGCCGTGTTGCCCCAGAGGTAGGCGTCGTGCTTGCCCTTCACGTCCTCCTCGAAGTTGAAGGCCTTGACCGGCACGGTGTCCTGGCCGTAGGGAAGGCGCAGCAGGAAGCGCGGCGCCGTGAGCCCCACGCTCCGGGAGTCCTCGGATTCCCGGAAGGACTGCCACTTCGCGTACTGGGGACCCTCCAGGATGGACTTGAGGTCCTTGAGGTTCGGCAGACCCTGGAAGTCGTCGAGGTTGAAGAACTTGGGGCTCGCCGCGGCGATGAAGGGGGCGTGCGACATGGTGGCCACGCTGGCGCACTTCCCCAGAAGCGCCATGTCCTGGGGGCCGGGCCCGAAATCGTAGTTCGCGATCATCGCGGCGTAGGGCTCGCCGCCGAACTGCCCGTACTCGCCCGTGTAGACCGTCCGGTAGAGTCCCGAGTTCGTGATGTCCGGCGCGTCCTCGAAGTCGGCCAGCAGGTCGTCCTTCGAGATGTTCAACACCTCCAGCTTGACGTTCTCGCGGAAGTTGGTCCGGTCCACCACCAGCTTGAGGCCGCGCCAGGCGGACTCCATCTGCTGGAACGAGTCGTTGTGCAGGATCTCGTTGATCTGGCGGCTCAGGCGCTCGTCGATCTCCGCGATCATCTGGTCCACGGCCTGCTTGTCCGCCTTCTCGAAGGAACGGGAGGGGGCGAGCAGCTCGCCGATAAAGGCCTCCACGCCCTTGCGCGCCACCGCGTACCCCTCGTCGGAAGGGCCCATCTTCGTCTGGGCCATGATTTCGTCGAGCAAAGAAGCCTCGCCGGCCGCGGCTTCCTGCGCGGCGGCCTGTTCCTGGTTTTCTGCTTCTGCCATGATCTGTCTCCCTTATCGAATCGGGGTCTCGATGAACATGCCTCTACGCGCCCTCTCCGCTTCCTTCGCCTCCCTCGCTTCCTGCCCCGCTTTCCTTCCCGCCGCCGATCTCGCCGAGCAGCTTGGCCGCGCTGTCCGCGTCCTCCACCAGCGACTGGATCTTCTTCTTGAACTTCGGGAAGTTGCCGAGCGGACCCTTCAGGGCCGCCAGCGCCTCGCGGAGCTCCAGCAACTTCTTCAACTCGGGAACCTGCCGGGCGATGGATTCCGGCTCGAAGTCCTTCAGCGTCTCGAACTTCAACTTCACGCCGAGCTCCTCCCCCGCCTCCGGCTTGTCCGAAAGCTTGTTGTCGACGTTGAAGTCCAGCGAAAGGTCCTGGTTCCGCATCACGTCGCTGAAGTTGTCCTTGTCGACGTTGATGGGCTTCCTGTCCTCCAGCGGCGTCTCGTCCTGCTGCAGCGTGTAGTCCCCCATCATGAGCATCTTCAGGGGAAGCTCCTTTTCCTCCTGGGCGTCTCCCGTCGAGGCCGTGTACTTGATGTTCACGCGCTCGCGGGGCGCCACCGATCCGTCTTTGGCCATGTCGTTCTCTCCCTTTCTCTCAAGCGGGGATGCCGGTGCGCGCGCCACTCAGGCCGCCGCCGGTTCCACATCCCACAGGTCGAATGTGCCGTCCTGCCGTCGACCGGACACCCTCAGCTCGTCTCGCGCTCCAGACCCAGCTGCTGCCAGACGATGTTCCGGGCGTCCCGGTTCGTGACCAGTATCTCCTTGATGACGTCCTGGAGGCTCATGTCCTTCCAGCGGATCGCCCGGTCCACCAGGTAGATCACCGGACTGTGCGGCTCCACCTTCTCGAAAAACGCCTTCACCTCCTTCAGGCGGCGGAAGGCTTCCTGGCGGTTCGCGATGGGACCCCCCGGCGCCGAGGGCGCGGCCGCCGTCGCGGATCCCGGCGCCTCCCCCGCCGGAGCGCCTTCCGCCTCCTCCTCCGTCGGCGTCGCTTCCTGCGTCTTGGCCGCCAGCCCGCGGGACAGCGGACCCAGCGCCGGCCCCTGACCCGGCTCGAACTTCTCCCCCGCGATCCCGTCGATCTCCTCCACCAGCGCCCGGCAGGACTCCAGGACGTCCGGCGGACCCTCCCCCGCTTCCACCAGCGGCGTCATCTTGTCGGCGAGCCATTGCAGCGTCGAGGACCGCGCGCGGAGACGCGTGACCTCCGGGTACAGATCGTCCCAGAAGGTCTTCAAAAGATCCCGGACGATCGTCAGGCCGTCCAGGAAACCGGGAAACGACTCCTGCTCGAACAGCACGCGGCAGAAATACACCGCCACAAGGAGATCCTTCGACTTCTCCTCGAGAAGCGCCGTCGCCTTCAGGCCGGCTTCCCGCCAGTCCACCTCGCCCCCCGTGACCGATTCCAGCTTCTCGATCTCCGCCGCGAGGAATTCGAAGTCCGGTTCGTACCGGCAGGGCGTGCCGGTGGGCTTGTCTCCGGGAAGGGGCGTCGATCCGAGCTGGGAGCGTTGAACGTCACCTGGCACCGGTCCTCACCTCTTTCTCAATCACACCGGATCGAACGCCCTTGCAGCGTCCCTTCCGGGAAAGGAGCAGGAATCTTACTGCCGCCCCTGCACCCGGTCAAGATGATTTTCCGGCGCGTCGAAAAAGGGCGAAAAGGCTTGTAGGACACTCAGGCGACGCGGGAAAAGGAAGGAGCGGAAGCGTCGGAAAGCATGGCCAGCACTTCCAGGAGCGCGTGCGGGTTCCCTCCGGAAGACGGGAGGATTTCCGCGCCGGGGCGGGAGACGGGGTCCGCCTCCAGGGAGACGTCGAGCACGCCGGGACCTTCGGGAAGCGGATCGAAGAGAAGGGTCAGGTTTCCACGGGAGGACGTCCCGAGAACGACCGTCAGGGCGGGGGGCGCGCCGGGCAGGTCTTCGCCCCAGAGGACCAGCCGGGGCGGCCATCCTTCGCCCGCCAGGCGTTCCACGGCGGCGAGCCAGAATCCCGCGTCCCCGGCGCGCCGACAGGGGGGAAGCTTCACCACGACGGCGGGCCGCGGGGGGGCCGAGAGGCGCCTGGCGAGACGCTCGAGGATGCGACGGCCGCGCTCCTGCCGGCCGCCGCCGAAGGCCTCGCGGTAGAGTTCGTCGTCGGTCCGCGAGGCGAGCCATTGATCGAGAGCATCGTGGCGGGGCCGGGAGGCTTCTCCGAAGGCGAGCCGGTCGAGCCTCTCGAAGATCGCCTGTCTGGACAGGCCGTTGTGGACGGAGGCGGCCAGGTGCCGCGCCCGGGTGAAAAAGGGCTCGAGGGCGGTCAGGAGGGAAGCGGCGGATCGTTCCGCGCCGGTGGTCTCGATCCGGGAGAACACGGTGAAGGGATAGCGTCTTCCCACCTTGTCGGAGGAGGCGATGCAATAGGCCGCGAGAGGGGGGGCGGGTGCGGGGGGGAGGTGGAGGATGCGCGTGGGCGGGGTGCGGTCGTAGAGGGCGGGGAAGAGCTCGCCCAGGCGCCGCTGGGAAGCGAGCAGCCCCTCGGCGAGGCGCCGGTCGAAATCCCGGAAGGCGGCGTCGGCGGCGTGGCGGCGGAGGAAGTCCCCGAAGGCCGGGATCTTTCCGAAACAGCCCGCGCGCGGCCGCGGCGCGTCGCTCTTGCGGCGGCGGAACAGTGCAAACATCATCCCTCCCTCCCTACCTACCGGGTCCGTCCTCTATGAGAGGTATCGGCAGGATCCGGGAACGGGGTGAGAGGAATCGTGGGGTCGTGTCGCAATTGTCAATTTATTTTGGGGGCAAGGTAACGATTCTCCCTTCCCGAGGCGAAGAAATGCAAAAGAATTGACAATTGCGACACGACCCCATGCGGACGCGTCCTCACCCTCTCTCCGGGGTCATTCCTCCCTCGTCCTCTGGGGTCCGACGGATTCGGGGCAGGTGAGGCGCCCGAAGAAGCGTTCCCGGAAGACCTCGCCCGTGCCGGAAGGCTCCAGGACGATGCCGGCCTGGAAGGACTCGACGCGTCCGAGGATGTTCGCCTGCAGGGTCCACCGGCACTCGAGCATCTCCGTCCTTCCGATCTCGGCGGGGTCCCCGTCCTTGAGGAGACGCAGGAGTCCCCAGGGGCTGGGGTGGGCGCGCTTGACCCACTGGTCGAGGCCCACGGAGATGGCGATGGAGGCGCCGGCCGCGTCGTTTTCGGTCCAGGTGAAGTTCCCGCGTTTGTCGGGGCGTTCGTAGAGGGAGAAGGTCTGTTCGCCGAGGCGGAAGCGGACGTCCCGGACGCCGGCGAACTGTTTGAGGGTGACGGAGAAGGGCACGGCGAAGGTTCCGCTTCCGGACGCGTAGAAGGCGTCGCGGACGGTGCGCGCGTGCCGGACGGCCCGCTCGAAATCCCCGGAGAAGACGATGAGGGGCTGCGAATCGATGATCGTGTTGTGAAGCGTTTCCAGGAGGGCGTAGGTTTCCCAGAGGAGGCCGGAGTTGGGATTCATCCATTTCGAGAAGACGGCGCAGGGGATTTCTTCGGAAGCCTTGAAGTCGACGGGGTATCGGTCCTCGAGTTCCCGGACGAAGAAGTCGTAGACGGTGGAGCGCCAGATCTGCTCCATCTCGTCCTGGGCTTCTCCGGCGAGCGCCCGTCTCGCGTTGTCGATGGGCTGTCCGAGGAAGGCTTCCATGCGTGCGCGATCCGAGGCGTCGACGGCGAGGAGGGCCTTGGAGAGGTTGAGGCGGGTCTGGTGGAAGGCCTCGATGAACGCGGCCAGCTTGTCCTCCCGGAGCAGCGTGACGAAGCGGCGTCCGGGTCGGGTGGCGCGGAGGAAGCCGTCGAGGACGCCGTGGAGTTCGGCGAGGACCTTCTGGGCTTCGGGGAGCCACTGGAGGTCGCCCTTGGCGGGATTGACGATTTCGGCGGGCCCGAGTGGAAAGGACTGGAGCTGGCGGACGGATTCCAGGAAGGCGGGGTAGGGGGACTCGGGGCCCGAGAGGACGCGGATCACGTCCGCGGCGTCCTGGACGCTGGTGAAGTCGCGAAGGCGTGTGGCCTTGAGGACGTTGTCCCAGTTTCGCCGGTGGTCCGCGAGAAAATCCTCCTGGAGGCGGTCGGCGATGATGTCGGCGTCCTTGTCGATGCCGAGGGCGGCGTACTGCCGGGAGAGGATCTCGCTTTTGTCCTGGATGGCGTGCTGCACGTAGTCGTTCCATCCCTTTTCGGTGTAGATGCCGGAGAAGAGGTCCTGGAGATGGAAGAGGTTCTTGTGGGGGCCGCGATAGAGGTCGTCGCGGACGATGGGCGGGAACTCGTCCCGGGCGGAGTCGATCATGTCCCGGTAGTTCTTGGTGATCCACAGCGCGCTGGTGAGTTCCTTGCGGACCTCGGCGACGATGAGCTCCTTGGCGGTGAGTTCCCAGGCCTCGGGGCGGTCGAGCTGGGTGAGGAAGTAGTCGAGCTGATTTCCGGCCAGCGTCTCGAGGCGGGGGTTGTCCAGGTCCTCGACGGGTTCCCACCACCGCTTGCGGTCCTCGAGAGCCTCCCGGATGATGAAGGCGTCGGGTTCCATCGCGCCGGTGAGCATCAGGTAGGCGCGAAAGAGTTCGTAGAGGTGTTCGAATTCGGCGAGGGTCTTCTTGGGTTTGCGCCGCAACGCTTCGAGCGCGTCCTCGAGGGAGGCGATCGAAGGTTCGAGGTACCGGTTCTTCAGGACGGAGAAGTAGAGTTCCCGGGCCCTGGATTCGATGCGGTAGCCCTGGTAGAGGCCCCAGCGAAGCGTGAGGGGCGGGGACTCTTGCCGGTGCTTCTCGAGGCGGGACAGCTCCGATCGCAGGGTTTCGAGTGCGAGGAGTTCCTGGCGCGGATCGTTGTCGCCCTTCCGCGGCAGGTTCGCGAGGGCCTGGGCAGCGTCGTTCACGTCTTCGAGCAGGTTCCGGTTTCCGACGAACGAGACGAGGAAGGACGCGAAGAAGAAGGTCAGCGCGGCGATGGAGATCACGCGGACGGCGCCGTGGAGGAAGCCGAGGCGCCGTGACACCTGGGTGGCGAGGCGCACCAGTGTGCAGTCGGGAAGGATGACCTTGGAGAAGAGGTGGTTGAGGAAGTAGCTGCGGGGTTCGGCGGGTGCGATCTTGGGGGCGGGGACGGGCGCGGGCGGGAGATCATCCGGAAGGGGGGGGAGTGCCGCGTCCGCGGGTGCGGGTTCCGGCTCCGCCGGAGCGAGGGGATCGACGGATTCCCCGGTCTGCGTGGCACTGGTGAAGAAGAACCCCCGGAGGGGGGAGCTTTCCTGGAACGGGTTGGGGCGGAAGAGGGAGCCGAGGAAGTCGCGGACCTTGTCCTGGAGGAGGGCGAAGCGGGTGGGGAAGAGGTAGATGTTCCGGGCGCGGTCGGGGTCCTTTTCCGCGGCGAGAACGCGGATGCGCTGGCGGTGCAGGCCGTCGTACAGGGACTGGGCCTTGGGCTCGAAGATCTCGGCCGTGTCCTTCTCGGGATCGCCGGGGTAGTCGAACAGGGAGCCGAAGATGCGGTTCCGGGCGTCGCGGTCCAGCCCGTCGAAGAAGTCCGAGAAGCCCTCGACGAGGTCCGTCTTCGAGAAGACGACGTAGGTGGGAAAGACGACATCGAGTCCCCGGCAGAGTTCGTCCAGCCTTTCCCGGATGGGCTGCGTGAAATCGTCCATCGCCCCTTCGCCGACGTCGAGGAGTTCGGGGACGCTGACCGTGACGATGGCGCCGTTGATGGGGCGGTCCCGCCGGGTGCGGGCGAGGAGGTTGAGGAAGGCGAGCCATTCCTCGTGGTCCTCGGACTGGGTGGTGTAGCGGCCGGCGGTGTCCAGGAAGATGCCTTCCTCGGTGAACCACCAGTCGCAGTTCCGCGTGCCGCCGATGCCCTTGACGCCGCGGGGCCCCTGGCCCAGCGAGGGGAAGTTGAGGCCGGACTTGAGCAGGGCGGTGCTCTTCCCCGACCCGGGCGGTCCGACCAGGACGTACCAGGGCATCGCGTAGAGGGCGCTCTTGCCGAGGCGGGAGTTCTTGAGGGCCTGCAGGGCTTCCCGGAACCGTTTCTGCAAATCCTGGATCTGCTCCCGGGTGTCGGCGGGGATGGCGGAGGTTTGTTCCTGGGCCTGGGCGCGGAGCTGGTCCTCGATGGCGCGGGCCCGCCGGACGGCGACGGCCTTGAGGACCAGAAAGAGGAGGAACCACACGCCCAGGATCACGCAGGTCAGGATGATTCTCGTGTCGATCGTCCATTCGAGGTAGGCCCCGCCGAGCCACACGAGGGCCACGAGGACGAGAAGGACCACGAGGCTGGCCAGCGTTCCGGCGAAGATGGATTTCAGGAAATTCATAGCCGTTCCTTCGATGCCCTTCAGGAGGGGAAGACGTCCAGAAAGGAGGAGACCGAACGCGAGAGCCAGAGGCTGAACACGAGAAAGGCGATCAGGAGAAAGGCCCCGCAGGCGGCGGGGAAGACCCAGATGGGCCAGGAGTTCGATGGGCGGGGCCGCTCCGTTTCCGAGGCGACGTCGGCGAGGAACGCCTCCGCGTCCTTGCCCTGCCTGTCGTGGATGTCCTGGGATACCTTGTGGACGAGGACGCTCCGCTTCTCCTGGCCGGCGGCGTCGACGTACATGCCCTTGAAGCCCAGGACCATGCAGAGGTAATAGATGTCGAGGCTCTGGTTGTGCCGCGTGTCGGGGGCGTGGCGGATGTTGTCCAGGCGGTTGTAGAACTCCTCCCCGGCGGCGGAGTCGTCGAAATACTTCAGCTGGAGCGGCTGCTGGGCCCATCCCGGCCGGAAGGGGAGGTCGGAATTGAGGATCTGCTCGTCGAGATAGGCGGCGAGGGCGTACTTGGCCTGGTGGACGTCCTCCAGCGGGATGTCGGACTGGTGGGCGGCCGTTTCCATGTCCGTGAAGATCTCGTCGACCTCCGCCTGGACGCGGGCGGCGTCCGTTTCCTCGGCGTGCGTCTCGTGAAGCCGGAAGGCGAAGAGGAACGCGTCGGAACAGACGTCGCCGAGGGAGAGATCGAGCACGTCGCTGTTCATGGAAGTCTCCTCACTCCTTGATGGCCATGAGTTCCAGCTGCAGATCGGGGAATTCGGGAGGCACGGCCAGGGCGATGGAACCCGAGCCCTCGATGGCGGCCCAGTGGTCGCCGGCCTTGTCCATCTCGAAGTAGTGGAATCCCGGCTGCACGGGAAGGAGCTTGGGCGGGGCGGGACGATGGAGCAGGTCCAGGCCTCGCAGGGACTGGGCGGTGAGGGCCGCGATCCGGTTCGAGGAGGAGATCTTGGCCTTCCGCGGGATCTCGCCGACGAGCTTCTCGTCCGGCGCGGAGGACTTCACGGCGAGGAAGAAGCGCCCCGTCTTGAAGAGCTTCTCGTCCCCCACCCGTCCCACGAGGTGGCCCTCGGGCGTCCGGTCCAGCGGGATGGGGACGCAGTGGGTGGGGATCACCGTTTCCAGGAGCCGGGTCATCAGGCCGTGGAGTTCCTGGAAGGTCGTGGTGAGATCCTCGTGGACGTACGGCGGGATGTCCTTGGGGTGGCCGGACGCGGCGAACGTGTAGAGCTGGCCGGCCAGCGAGGTCAGGTGCATGTAGAGGATCTCGGGATGGACGCGCCCCTGGTTGTACATGTGAACCAGGGGCGGGATGGCCCCGTTCACCGTGTGGAGGAGCCAGAAGTTCGCGGCCTCGGACATTGTGAAGTCGACCAGCCCTTCGGCGCGCTGGCGGCGCTGCTGGGCCAGATCCGCCGAGCGGTGGGAGAGCACTTCCAGGATGTGTCGGAGCTGGTCCATGATGGAGGAAGAGGCGGAGATCTGGAGGCAGGAGGGGATGTAGCGGGAGACGAGGGCGAAGCCGCCCGTGGCGGTCCGTCCGACCTCGGCGATTTTCAGGTGGGTGTGCCCGTCGAGGGCCTCCCCGTCGAAGAGGACCCGCAGGTTCGACATCGCCACCTTGATCATGCGGTCTCCCGTCAGCCCCATGGAATCGATGATCCGGGCGTCCTTGGCCTTGAACCGCGGGGGGATGCCTTCCTTGACGTCCTCGTCGCCCCCGGCCTGGAAGCCGGCGCGCGCCACCGGTACGGCCAGGTAGACGCCGAGGGTCTCGCGCTCGGGGCCGAAGCAGGCGGTCAGGTCGCGGGCGGGGGGGATCTCGTCGAAGTTCGGGACGTCGAAGAGGATGCCGGCGGGCATGACGCCCTTGCACTGGTGCAGGATGAAGTTCCCGTCGGCCAGGGCGGCCTCGTCGATCTTCAGGTCCGTGAGGCCGAAGTAGAGCGACTGGAGGTTTCGCACCGCCATGTTGACGCGGTGCTCGTGATAGCGGTCCACCTGCTGGAGGTGGTGCGGGGTGAGGAAGAGCCCCTCGGTCCAGAGAATCCGTTGAAGGTAGTCCACGGCATCCTCCCGGTCATCATCCGGAAAAACCACATCGAATCCGACGGCGCCGCTTTCGGCCGCCCGCCCTCGCCCTCATCTCTTCTCCCCCTCCACCAGGACGGCGTTGCCGCCCAGATCCACGAGGTACTGGTTGCGGTCCGTGATTCGGACGACCCGGCGACGCTTGTGTTCCCGGCCCTCGTCCACGTAGAGCGCCATCACCGCGACGTAGAGGGTGCGGGGCTGGTACGTCCCGATCTCGATGAGGGGGGTGGGTTCGTCGGCCTTTCCCGGGAACACGGTCTCCGACACGGGGTCGGCGGTGAGGTCCTCGTGCAGGATGGAGGCGGCCGTGGTCCAGAGGTTCTCGAAAGTGGCCTCGAGGAAGGCCCGGTCGTCCTTGAGCTGGTAGACCCGCACCTCCACCGGCACGCTGCCGTCGAGGCGTCCTTCCCGGCTCTCCTCGGCCAGCTCCACGCCGAAGCCCTGCAACTCGATCACGGCTCCGTCGGCGTCGCCCTCCTTCAGCACCAGACGCCTCCGCCGCCCCGTCTCGCTCCGGGAAAACAGGGCCATGATCCCCACGTACGCCGTGCCCTTGGCGAGCGATCCGAGGGGGATGCGGTGGGGCGGATCCTCGGCGCCTCTCGGCAGGACCGTGGCGACCTTCGGGGGCGCCAGCATGTCCTCGGCGAGGATCTCCTCGTCCTTGACCCAGAGATCCTCGAAGGCGGTCTCGAGGAACGTGCGCTTGTCTCCGAGCTGGTAGATGCGGATGTCCACGGGCGTGGACTGCCCCTCCTCGTTGAGGTTGAGCGGCGCAAGCCCCCGCACGTAGATCACGGGCGAAGCGCAGGCGGAGAGCAGCATCGGAAGAAGGATCGAACAGGTTCGGAAATCAAATTTCATTCGCCTCACCTAGGCCCCCTCCGGACGCCGACCTTCGGAACCCGTATCATAGAAACGGAAGGTCCGGACGCAAGAAGTTTCCGCTCGTTGATTCTTTTCCCGCGGAGGGCTATAGTACTCCGACCCGAGCGGGCCCGGGACGCCCCCGGGAACCGAGGGTCGTCAAGGAGGAACCATGAACGTTCCCGCGGCGCGGCGCCCCCTCCTGCTCCTGGCCACCGGTACGCTCCTCTTCCTCGCCGTTCCCCGGCAAGCCGGCGCCATGTTCTACCCGGGGGGGCCGTATCTTCCGAACAGCGGCCATTATTCTTTCAATGGTTTGCTTTTCGGGTACAAGTTCAAGGTCCTCAGCGACCAGGTGACGCTCCGGCGCCTCGGCGCCAATCTTCCTTCCTCCGGGGGCGAGGTGGTCCTGTGGACGGCGGGCGGAAACCTCCTGGGCCACTGGACCGTGCCCAACGCGTCCGGCTGGTATTACGTCAACGTGGGCTCGATCCCGCTGGCCAAGAACGCCGAGTACGTCGTGTCCGTGTGGGCGGATTCCAAGCGCTACTACCTGTCTCAGGATCGCTATACGGATTTCTCGGATCCCAACATCCAGATCCAGGACGTTCGATACGGCTACGAGAAGACCGGCTGGTTTGTGTATGACCACTGGAACAGCTTTCCCAATCATGTAATCGGTTCCACCCTCCTCTATGGAATGGTGAACTTCGGCTACGCCGTGCCGCCTTCCGTCCCCCCCTGGATCGGCCACCCCTTCCATGCCGTGTCCGGGGAGAACTACACCGTCTCCTGGGGCGCCTCGGCCAAGAACGCCACCTCCTACGACGTCCAGGAATCGACCACCTCGAGCTTCTCCACCATCACCCGGTCGTGGAACAACGTTCCCATCACCTCCGTGAACGTGGAAGCGGGAAGCCCCGCGGACTACTACTATCGCGTCCGCGGCGTCAACACCGAGCACCACTCCGGCTGGCAATACTACCGGTACTGGTGGTATGGGTATCATTACTATTATTGCGATGTCGATCCCCCGCCCCCGAACGACATCCACGTCCCCCTCTTCTCCTATCGCGAAGACCCGGCCACCCCCTCCACGACCTACCGGGTCGACTGGTCGGACGTGAGCCTCAACAACGTGACCTATCAACTCCAGGAGGATACGGATCCGAACTTCGGAAGCCCCGCCACGCTGACGCTGCCCGATCCCACGGATTCCTTCCATGATGTGGTCAAGAACGCGGACGGCACCTTCCACTACCGCGTCCGCGCGATGGTCGGCTCGCACGCCAGCGCCTGGCGGACGGCCGAGAATCCCTGCTACGTGGGGAAACTCCCCCCGCCCGACCAGGTCATCGTGCCGACCCATTCCATCACGGGAGACTACACCGTCAGCTGGACCGTTCCCGGCCTCCTCCATTCCCTGATCCCCGACCCCTCGGACGGCTATTTCGAGATCGAGGAGGCGTCGGATCCCCTGTTCTCGACGACGACCGACAGCTGGCAGACGACCGACATCAACACCCAGTCGGTCAACGTTTCGGGCCGGGCGAACGGGGTCTTCTACTACCGCGTCCGTTGCGTGCGGACCGCTCCTTCGCCGACGGTGGAGAGCCCCTGGCGCGAGGGCGACGACGGCTGCGCCGTCATGCCGCCTCCCCGGCCCGCGTCGGTCACCGTTCCCTTCCAGTCCGTCACCGGCGAATACGCGGTTTCCTGGACGCCGGCCGTGGGCGCGACGAGCTATACCCTGAGGGAGTTCTCCCACACGGGCTTCTCGTCCCACGTCACCCTCTATGAAGGAAATCATACCTCCTTCATCGTGCGGGGCAAAAGCGCGGGGACCTACTTCTACGAGGTCGCCGCGAACAACGCCGCGGGCTCGAGCGGGTGGACCCCCACCACGAACGGATGCACCATCATCCCCCCCGCGCCGCCGGCCTCGCTCTCCGTCCCCCCGACCTCGCCCACGGGCTCCTTCACCGTCGAATGGACCGAATCCACGGGCGCGACCGGCTATCGACTCGAAGAAGACACTTCCCCGACCTTCCCGGATCCGGTCCCGGTCTACGCCGGCCCCGATCTCGCCTACCGCGCCAGCGGCAAGAACGAGGGCAGCTTCTTCTACCGGATCCGCGCCGTCAACGGGGCGGGCGAGGGACCCTGGAAGGCCGCCCCCAACGGGTGCAAGATCACGCCCCCCTACGCCCCCCTCGTGCTGATCGTGCCCGGCAGCTCCACCTCCGGCGTTTTCCTCGTCGAGTGGTCCACCACCGAGGGCGCGCGATCCTACCAGCTCGAGATGGACACCGATGCCTCCTTTCCCGCGCCGGTCCGGGTCTACGAGGGCCCCCTGACCGCCTTTTCCGCGCGCCTCTTCTCCGACGCGAAGTACTACTTCCAGGTCCGCGCGGTGAACGACGCGGGCGTCAGCGTATGGACGCAGGAGACCACCGGCTGCACGGTGACGCGCATGATTCCCCTGGCCCCCTCCACCGTGACCGTGCCCGGATCCTCGATCACGGGAGAGTTCGAGGTGACCTGGGCCGCCTCGATGGGCGCGACCGGCTATCTCGTGGAAGAGGCCCTCGACGAGCAGTTCACCGCCCGCCAGGCCTTGTTCCACTGCCCGGAGAACGCGCTGGTCGTCCGCGGCAAGACCGACGGGGCCTACTTCTACCGGGTCAAGGCCCTCAACCCGGTCGGCGAAAGCGACTGGAAGGAAGCCACGAACGGCTGCGTCGTCGTCCTCACCCAGGCCCTGCTGAGCGTTCGGGCCGCCCACGCCAATCCTGTCCCCACATGGGAGACACCGGGGACGCGGGCCCTTCCCATGCTTCATGTGGAACTCGCGGCGGGATCGCTCGACGCGATCCAGCTCCAGTCGATGACCGTCCACGCGTCCGGCTCGGGAAGCGACGATGTCGACCTCGCGGACGTCTCGCTCTGGCGCGACGCGGACGGGGACGGCGCATGCGGCCCGGCCGACGTTCTCGTGGAATCCGGTCTCTTCACGGCCGATGACGGGTCGCTGGCCTTCGATCTCACCGCCGAGCCCCCCCTGGCCGCCGGCACCCGCGTCTTCTACCTGGTGACGTGCGATCTCGACGCGAACGCCGCCGACGGAACGGATTTTTCCCTCGGCCTCGACCCGGCGACCGACGTGACCGCCCTGGGCGTCGCTTCGACCATTCCCCCCACGATCACCGGCGTCTCCGTCCAGGGGGGGGCCAAGACGATGGCGTTCTCCGGAAGAGGCAACGTGCGCGTGATCCCCGTGTCGGGACCGTCCACGCGCGCCGTCGCCTCCCCCGCCGCCGGCGTCCCGGCCCTTCGTTTCCTTCTCGAGGCGTCTTCCCGGGAGGACGTGCTCGTCCAGGCCGTACGGTTCTCCACGTGGGGCGGCGGCGACGAGAGCCGGGGCGTGGAGGCCGCGCTCTACATCGACGAGGATGCGAGCGGGACCGTGACCGCGGCCGATGCCGAGATCGCTTCGCCGGCCGTCTTTTCAAGGGACAACGGCGCCCTCGTGTTCGAGGGCCTGTCCGTCCCCCTGGCCGCCGGCGGGCGGAAGGCCTTCCTCCTGGCGTACGATTTCCCCGGCAACGCGGGCTCTTTCTCGGCGACGCTCCTGTTCAAGGCCGACGTGGAGAGTGTGGGAAAGGAATCGAACGTCGGCATCAGCGCCGTCGGCACGCCCGTGGCGGGCCCCCTGCTTTTCGTCTCCGCCGGGTCCGGGAGCCCGTCCCGCTCCGAGGGCGGATGCGGAGGCGGCGCGGGGCCCGGGAGCGCGGCGGCCTGGGTTCTTTTCGCCCTCGCCTGGTTTCTTTGCACCCTCCGTCGTGTCGGCGCCGCGCGCCGGAGGCGCCGGTCCCGGGATCCGGTTTGACAGGCCCCGATCAGAGAGGCAAACTTCTCCGTCTGTTTTCGGAAGGGTCCGGACAAGAACCGAGAGGCCCCCATGATCGGGACGCGCAATCCCGTGATCGCCCTCATCGTGATCGCTCCGCTTCTTCTCGCCGCCTGCGGGAAAAAGGGATCCGGGAAGGGAACGGGCGCCGCGGCGGCCGCGGCCGGCGCCGCGTCACCCATTCTTCACGGCGCGAAGGACAGGGCCCGATCGGGATCCCCGGGGAAGATCGCCGGCGCCCTCGGGAGGGAGGCGGGGTCCGGTTCGGGCCGGACGATGCGGGTGGCGACGGATCCCGTTCCCGTGCGCGGCGTCCGCCGCGAGGGGGAAGGCGTCTTTCAGAACGACCGGGACGGCGCCGGGATGGTGTGGGTGCCTCCCGGGTTCTATCCCCAGGGACGCGGGGAAGGCCCGCCGGAGGAAGGTCCCGCTCACGAGGTCTTTCTCGATGGCTTTTACCTCTATACCAAGGAGGTCACGCTCGAGATGTTCGCGTCGTTTCTCGAACAAGCGGGCCTCGACTGGCCGGGCGAGGGGCTGAGGCGCACGGAAGACGGATGGGCGCCGGTGGAGGGGCAAGGCGACGAGCCCGTGACCGGGGTCACCTGGGAAGAGGCCACCATGTACGCCGCCTGGGCGGGGGGAAGCCTCCCCTCGGAGGCCCAGTGGGAAGCGGCCGCGCGGGGCAACGGAAGCGACCCGTTTCCCTGGGGGGCGGGCCCGCCGGACGAGAGCCGGTGCAATTGCGCGGGCGTCGGGCCCGGCCGGCCGGTGCCGGCGGGTTCCCGGACGCCGGGCGCCTCGCCGTTCGGCTGCCTGGACATGGCGGGCAACGCCGCGGAATGGTGCCAGGACACGTTTCGGCGCGACGCGTACGCCCGCCGGCAAGCCCTGTCCAAGGAGCCGCTGGAGACGGCCCCTTCCACGTCCCGTTCGATTCGCGGCGGGGGCTTCGTGAGTCCTCCCGAGGCGTGCCGGGTGACGGCGAGAACCGGCCTCGATCCGAGGTGCCGCATGGCCTGGCTGGGATTCAGGGTCGTGGTGGTCCCGAAGGAGAAGTGAGCATGCCTTCTTTCCGCAAGCCGGGGAAGCGGAGCATGATTCGTCGGTTGGGGCCGGCGGCGGCGCTCGTCGCCGCGTCGATGTTCCTGCCGGGGTGCGGGGTCGTCCTGACGAACCTGGGCCTCTTTTTCGCCTTTTCGCGCACCGAGGAGGAGGTCCGGGAGATTCCCGTCGTGACCGACGTGTCCCCGGCGTACGGCCCTTTGCGCGGGGGAGCGACCGTGACGGTCTACGGCCACTGGTTCAAATCGGGCTGCTCGGTGACGTTCGACGGGATCCCGGCGACGGACGTGAAGGTCCTCAACCTGAAGCGCCTCACCTGCGTCACGCCGGCCGGCGCGTCCTCGGCGAAGGTGGCGGTGGCGGTGCGGAATCCCGACGGGAAGCGGGGGGAATGCGCGGCGGCCTATCACTACTGGTGGCACGGCGACTGGCCCTGGCGCTTTCCCGTGACGGTGACGGGATCCGACGCCGGCGAAGTGCGCTCGTATCAGGTCGGGGTCACGCTGACGCACGATCCGGACATGGCGGACGATTTCCACGACGTTCGTTTCACCCAGGTGGACGGCGGGGAGGAAGTCCCCCTGCCCTTCTGGAAAAGCGCGGTGAACGCGGGCGTGGACGCCGCCTTCTGGGTGAAGGTCCCGCGCATTCCCGCCCTGCCCGACACGACGACCCTCTACGCCTACTTCGGGAATTCGGACGCCCCGGACGTCTCCGATTTCGACCGCACGTTCACCCGGGACGTCCTCACGGCGGACGTGACCGGTCTCTGGCACCTGGACGAGGGAAGCGGGCCCACGGCGGAAGACGCGTCGGGTTCGGGCCGCACGGGCTGGCTGGAGAACATGACGGCCCCGGAGGGTTGGTATGGCGAAGACGGCGGGCACTGGGATTCCCGTCCGTCCGAGGGGTTCTCCTCCGGCTCCTCGCTGAGTTTCGACGGCGAGGACGATTTCGTGGATTGCGGACCGGCGTCCGGGCTCCTCGGCATCAACGAGATGACGGTGGAAGGCTGGTTCCGGAGCGCCGGCTCCTCGTTCGGCGGAAGCGAGAAGGCGCTGGTCTCGACGTGGACGGCGCGGGCGAGCCTGGCGGGCACGGGATGGTCGGTCTTCGATCCGGGCGCCCAGGGGGTGGGGACCGATCTGGTGGGCTACCGAGGGGGGGCGTTCGACGGCCGGTACGTCTACTTCTGCCCCTGCGAGACGGATGCGGGGCCGGGGAACGGAAAGGTGCTGCGGTACGACACGACGGGCTCGTTTTCGACGTCCGGCGCCTGGACCTCGTTCGACGTGACGCTCGCGGGAGGCGTCGGCGCGGCCGGGGGATATTTCGGGGCCGTGTTCGACGGCCGACACGTCACCTTCGTCCCCTGCGAGAACGGCTCGGGTTTCCATGCCGAGGTGCTTCGCTACGACACGGACGCCCTCTTCACCCAGTCGTCCTCCTGGGAGACGTTCGACGCCTCCTCGGAGGGCGCCGGCGACGGGTACGCGGGAGGCTTTTTCGACGGCCGGTACGTTTTTTTTCTTCCCGAAGGGGATTTTCACGGCAGGATGCTTCGATACGACACGCAGTCCGGGTTCGCTTCCCCCGCGTCCTGGGATGTTTTCGACGCCGCGTCCTCGGGCGTGGGCGCCCGCGTGGGACGGTACGAAGGCGGCGTGTTCGACGGCCGGTATCTCTACTGCGTGCCCGGCGAGGACGCCCTGGGGATCCACGACGAGGTGCTTCGGTACGATACGCGCGCGTCCTTCTCGAGCGCGGACGCGTGGACGGCCTTTTCGGCTGGCGGGCCGGGGGGATACGCGGGCGGGACCTTCGACGGCCGGTACGTCTATTTCGCGCCTTTCGTTTCCTCCACGGGATCGCACGCGCGGGTCCTTCGCTACGACACGCGGGCCCCCTTCGAGGATGCGGCGTCGTGGTCGGTCTTCGACGCCCAGGCGTCCCCGGTGTCCGCCTCGGGCGGGTATGCGGGGGCGTTCTTCGACGGCACGTTCGTCTACTTCGTGCCGGGCGCGGAGGGGACGACGCACCATGCGGAAATCCTCGTCCTGGACGTCCGCCGGGCGTTCGTCTCCGACGCGGCCTGGTCGACCTTCGACGCGGCCGCGGTCCCCACCTCGGCGCGGGGAGGGTACACGGGCGCGGTGTTCGACGGCCGGCACGTCTACTTCGTTCCGAGCAGCGACATGACGTCGTGCCACGGGGAGGTGCTGCGCTATGACGCCGTCGGGGGGGGGGCGTCGTTCGCGCTGAGCGCGTCGCTGGCCGACCAGGCCGGGGGGTTCGCCGGAGGCCCTCTCGGACTCGCGGGGCGCATCCAGACCGACCAGGGGACCTATACGGTATCGGGGTCGATCGAGGCGGGGTCGACGGCGTGGCACCACGTGGCGCTCACGTACGACAGCGCGGTGCTGAACCTCTACCTGGACGGGGTGCAGGAGGCCTCGCGCGCCGCGCAGGGCTTTTTCACCGACACGGTCACGCCCCTCTTGCTGGGGCGGACGCGCGAGGGCCGGACCTTCTTCCACGGCGTTCTGGACGAGGTCGGCGTGTATGCCCGGGCCTTGACGGAGGCGGAGATCGAGGCGCGGTGCGAGCGGCGTTTGTACATCGAGACGCCCCCGCAGGCTTCCCCCCAGGGACCGAGGGAGGAGAGGTAGAAACGCATGGATTGCGGATTGCGGATGACGGGGATGCGAGGAACGAAGGGAAGCGCGAGAGGAAGGCTGCTTCTGGCGGCGGGCGTGCTGGCGGCGGTGTGCGCCTGCGTGGAAGTCCGCAAGGTGCGGTGGACGCCCGGCTTCATCGTGTCGGGCGCGACGCCCGCCTGCGGGGCGATCCAGGGAGGGACGGCGGTCACGATCCACGGATTCGCCTTCGAGAAGGGCGCCGTGGTCTATTTCGGGGACCGTCTCGCCCCGGTGGCGACGGTCGAGAGCGCGAACCGGATCGTCTGCGTGTCCCCGCCGGGGGCGCAACCGGGCGAGGTTCGGCTGGAAGTCGTCTTGCCGGGGGGCCCGTCGGAGAGGACGGTCTTCACGTACCTTTCCTGGGCGGAACCCGCGTGCCCGCGGAGGATGCCCGTGCCCGTGTCCGGGATCGCCGGGGAGAGCGTGGCGGAATACACGGTGCGGGTCGTCCTTCCCTATCGCGAAGGCATGGCGCCCGATTTCTCCGGCGTGCGGTTTTCGGCGGAGGCGGGGGGGGACGAGAACGCGGTCCCGTTCTGGCTGGAGACGGCGTCGCCGAACGAGGAGGCGGTGTTCTGGGTCCGGGTCCCTTCGATTCCCGCGGCGCCGGGCGGGGCCACGCTCTACGCGTATTTCGGAAACGCCGCGGCGCCGGGAACGCCGGATTTCGACGCGACGTTCTCCAAGCTCGAACCGGACCCCGATTGTCTCGCCTTGTGGCACCTGGACGAGGGCGCGGGTTCGACGGCGCTGGACGCCACGAGCAACGGAAACGACGCCGACCTCTACAACATGATTTCCCCCTGGGGCTGGCAGGCCGCGGACGGGGGCCGGTGGGGAACGCGGCCGGGCATCGGCTTTTCCACCGGGTCCTACCTGGAAATGGACGGCGTGGACGACCGGGCGGCGATACCGAACTACGCGCCCGGCTTGCTCGGGACGTTTTCCGTGGAGGCCTGGGTGCGCCCCGATACGCCTTCGGCGGGAGGCGCCGGGCGCTATCCCGTTTCACGCTGGCAGACGCGCGCCGATCCGAGCGCGGGGTGGGAGGTCCACGCCCCCGCCTCGGCGAGGGGGGGGTGTATCGGGGGCGTCTTCGACGGCCGCTACGTCTATTACGCGCCCTACCGGGACGCGGTGGGATACAGCGGAGAGGTGGCCCGCTACGACACGCACGGCCCCTTCGAGGACGACGCTTCCTGGGCCGTCTTCGACGCAACGTCCCTGGATGCGGACCTGGTGGGATTCGGGGGCGCCACCTTCGACGGTTCGTACGTCTATTTTCTCCCGCTGGCGAAAACCAGGATGCTCCGGTACGATCCGTCGGCCCCCTTCACGTCCGGCTCCTCGTGGACCGTCTTCACGCCGGCGGACCGGGGGATCGGCGCGTACCCCTTCGGCTACATGGGGGCGGTCTTCGACGGGCGGTTCCTCTACTTCGCGCCCAACGAGAACCTCACGGGATACCACGGCGAGGTGCTCCGCTACGACACGGAAGGCGCTTTCTCGACGGACGCCTCCTGGCGCGCCTTCAACCCCGACAGGATGGGCGTGGCGGCGGCCGCGGGCGAAGCCGCCCGGGGGTTCGCCGGAGCGCTGTTCGACGGCCGGTACGTCTACTTCATTCCCTACACGCTTTCCTCTCTCGGCGCGTTCCACGGCACGGTGCTCCGGTACGACACGCACCGGGCGTTCGATTCGATTGCCTCCTGGTCCTGCTTCGACCCCGGCTCCCAGGGCGTGGGCTTCGATCCGGACGGATACGCGGGCGGGTCGTTCGACGGCCGCTACCTCTACTTCACGCCCTACTTCAATGGCGATTCCTTCCACCGGGAAGTCCTGCGGTACGATACCCATGGATCGTTCCGGGAAGCGTCGGCCTGGTCGACCTTCGAGCCGCCGCAGGGGGCGGAGGCCTTCGGCTACTTCGGCGCGGCGTTCGACGGGCATTATGTCCTGTTCATCCCCAACTTCAACGGCGCGATGCCGCACAGCAAGATGATGCGGTACAACACCTTCAACGACTTCGACGCGCCCGGCGCCTGGAGCGTCATCGATCCGGAGGGATCCTATCCCTCCTTCTCCCTGGACGGCTTCCGGGGGGCCGTGTACGACGGCCGGTACGTCTACCTCTCTCCGGCCGAGCACAATGAGTTCGTCCGGTACGACGCGGGAGGGGTCGAGTCCGGCTTCAAACTCTGCGCCTCGCGAACGGGGAGCGAGGGGGGCCTCGGCGGCGGACCGTTCGGGTGCTCGGCGGTTCTCGGGACCACGGAGGGCACCTTCTCCGTCGCGGCGAACCGCGCCGTGGCCCCGGGCGCGTGGCACCACCTGGCCTTCGTCTACGACGGCTCCTCCCTGGTCCTGTATCTGGACGGGGCGGTGGCCGATACCCGTCCGGCGTACGGGGACGTACCGGATGTCGGCGCGCCCCTGAAGTTCGGGAACATGTACTACGGGGCGGTGCGATTCGCGGGCGGAATCGACGAGACGGCGATCTGGTCGAAGGCCCTCTCGGCGGAGGAGGTGCGGGCCCACGTGGAGCGGAGACGCGCCGCGTCCTCGCCCCCGACGGTCGGACCGGTGGGGGCCGTGCAGAAGCGATGAAGCCTCGGACGACGGGCAACGAAGCAGGGCGGGATCACGAGAGGGGGCTTGGACCCCTGGGATCCCAGCGCAGAGATCCCGGAGATCGCAGAGTTTCCGGACGAGAAATCAGGAGAAAACGATGAGGCGAATGGCTCGATGCTCCTTCGGCCTGGCCCTGCTCGCGGCCCTCGTCTCCTGTTCGGGCGACGACGACGCGCCCATCGAGGACCTTCCCGCGCCCAAGGTGTTCGCCGTCACGCCTCCCGAGGGCGCGCTGGAAGGCGGGACCCTCCTCACGCTCGACGGGGAGGGGTTCGTGCCCGGGGTGGTCGTCCGGATCGGTGAGCGCTATTCCCCGGAAGCGAACGTCCTCGACGAGAACACCCTGACGTGCCTGAGTCCTCCCGGCGCGGCGCTGGGCGCGGTGGACGTCGAGGTGAGGAACCGGGAGGGGGAAACCGGCCGGATGGCCGGCGGGTTCACCTACATCGACCGTCCCTGGTTCCACGCCGGCGCCCCCTTCCGGCGGGCCGTCACGATCGCCGGTTCCACGGCGGGGCCGCAGACGTCCTACCAGGTTTCCCTGACGGTGCCGTACGACGACGACATGGAGGCCGATTTCGCGGATCTCCGCTTCACGCTGCGGACGGCCTCGGGCGAGCAGGCCGTGTCCCACTGGTTCGAGACGGTGACGGCGTCCGTCGAGGCCCAGGTATGGCTGCGCGTGCCGTCGATTCCGCAAGCACCGGGGGAGGCGACCGTCTTCTTGTACTACGGCGACCCCGCCGCGGCGGGCGGGCCCTCTTTCGACGCGGTGTTCACGAGGGATTTCGGGGAGGGCGGGCTGGAAGGCCTCTGGCACCTGGACGAGGGTGCGGGGAGCGTGGCGAAGGACGACTCGGGACACGGCGCCGCGGCCTGGCTGTCCGGGTTCTCCAGCCCCTTCGGCTGGCAGGGCGACGACGGAGGCCGGTGGGGGACGAGGGAAGACGTCCGGTTTTCCACGGGCTCCCACCTGGTCCTGGACGGCATCGCCTCGGAGGTGAACGCCGGGATGGGCGTGGACACGTCGGGGTGGAGCGAGATCAGCGTGGAAGCGTGGGTGCGCGACGACGTTTCCGCGGGACTGGGTCGTGGAAGCCCGGCGGCGGGGCGCTGGGCCTCGAACGTGGATCTCTCGACCGGCTGGGAGATGTTCAACCGGTCCTCGAATCCCGGCGGATTCGAGGGCGCCGTCTTCGACGGGCGCTACGTCTACTTCGTTCCCTCGTACGACCATGATGGTTCCCAGTACATCGGCGAGGTGGTTCGCTACGACACGCGGGGGGGATTCCATGACGTCGCGTCCTGGATCTCGTTCGATCCGAGCGGGCAGCCCGGCCAGGCCGAACTGAAGGGGTATGCGGGAGGCTGTTTCGACGGGCGGTACGTCTACTTCGCCCCCTATCACAACAGCGCGGCCTACCATGCCAACATCCTGCGGTACGATACGCAGGGTGCGTTTTCGGATGCCGGATCCTGGCAGGACTACGACGCGGTCACGGCGTCCGCGGTGAGTCCCCTGGCGGTGGGATTCAAGGGAGCGGTGTTCGACGGGCGGTACGTCTACTTCGTGCCTCTTCGCGACCACACCTCCTACCACGGTGTCGTCCTCCGGTACGACACGCACGGCGATTTCGATCACGAGGACGCCTGGGTCTCCTACAACACGGTGTACCGCAACGTGGGGACGGATACCCGGGGATACTACGGCGCGGTGTTCGACGGGCGGTACGTCTACTTCTCCCCCTACAAGAACAGTACGGGCTACAACGGAGAGGTCCTTCGCTACGACACCTTCGGGAATTTCACCACGAAGAGTTCCTGGGACGCGTTCATCCCGGGCGCGACGTCCGGGGTGACCGGCCTCCAGGGTTACCTGGGGGGATGTTTCGACGGTCGGTACGTCTACTTCGCTCCCTACGCGAACGATGCCGAATACCACGGCAAGGCGCTTCGGTACGATACGCGCAGGGATTTCAAATCCCTCTCCTCCTGGTCGGCCTTCGACGCTTCAACGGCGGGGATCGGGGGCGATCCGACCGGCTACCAGGGGGCCTGTTTCGACGGCCGGTACGTCTATTACGTCCCCCTGTTCCACAACGGAGCCCATCACGGGGAGGTCTTGCGCTACGACACCCACGGCGATTTCATGGCGGCCTCCTCGTGGGGACGGCTGGATCTGGCGACGACCCTCCACCCCTGGGCGATCGGCTATCGCGGCGCCGTGTTCGACGGACGGCACCTCATCCTGGTTCCGGACCTGTTTTCGCCGGGCGACACGAACAAGCGGATCGTACGCCTCGACACGACGGCTCCCGGATCGACCTTCCTTCTCGAAGCCTCGGCGGCGGACCGCGCCGGCGGGTTTTCCGGCGGGCCCTTCGGCCCGACGGCGCGGCTCGTCACGACCGGCGGGACGGCCTCTGTCTCGGCCAACCTCCTTTCCCCCTTCGCCGACTGGCATCATCTCGCCATGACCTACGACGGCGCGTCCCTCGATCTCTACGTCGACGGCTGCCTCGACGGATCCACGACGCTGACCGGCTCCCTGCCGGCGTCCGCGCTGGACGTGATGCTCGGCGCCTTCCAGCGAGGGCCCCGTCTCGAAGGCGCCCTCGACGAGGTCCGGATCTACAGCCGGGCGCTGACCGCCGGCGAGATCGCGGCCCACGCCCAGCGGAGGAAATACGCCGATTCCACCCCCTTCGCTTCGGCCCCCGGGGCCGAGGAGGCGCGATGAAGGCTTGCCGTGAACGCGGGAGCCCCGACCGTGATGTCGAGGCTCCGACCCCGAACGCGCATGCGAGCGTCCTGGCCGCCCTCGCCTGCCTTCTCGCCCTCGCCGGGTGCGCGGACCTGGAAGCCCGGTTCGGCCCCTTCCCCCAGGCACCCCGGATCCTCGAAGCCAAGGCCGCGGTCTACATCGATTCCGACCTCGCCCTCTACTACGACCGGGACAGGGGAACCTGCGTCCTTCCCGTCGACCACCGGGAAGCCCTCGACCGCCTGGGATATCCGCTCGCCCGCATGAACGTGTTCCGCAAGACCGAGGTCGTCGCCAGCCCGGCATGCGAGGACGCCGATTTCATCGTCACCCTCTCCCTCCCCTCGCACACCGTCACCTACCGGGGACACAACCAGTGGTTTCCCGTCGCCATCGGCGTGTGGTTCCTCGTCTGGGTGCCCGCCTGGTGGGTCCCCGACGAGACCTTCGACGCGGAGATGGACGTGGAGATCGCCGTCAAGGACTGCCTCACGGGCAAGGAGGTGTACCGGACGTCGGTGCACGCCTCCACCACGCGGCATCTCAACGACCTCGAGAGGGGGTGGACGCCGCTGGCCGTCTTCAACGACGCCTTCGACGAGGAGAATTTCCGCCAGGCGGCACGGCGACTCGACCGGGACCTCTGGAAAACGGTGCACGAAAAAATGTTCCACGCCCTCTCGGAGGAACTCCCCGAGGCCCTCGAGCAGGCCCGGTGGAAACCGCGCTTCACCGACCGCGCGGTGGTGGTGGGCATCGGGGACGACGCCGCCCTCGCCGACGCCGACGCCGTGGCGTCCTTTCTCGTCGAGACGGCGGGATTCGACCCCGCCGACGTCCTTCTCGTCAAGGGGCGCCGCGGGGAACCCGTCCCCGTGCGTCCCGGGGAACTGGCAGTCGACCCGTTCGAGAAGGTCTTCGAGACGATACGGCAATGGAAGAGGATCCCCTTCCCGGAGAGGAACCGCATCCTCTTCTATTTCGCCGGCGAAGGCGCGGTCCTTCAAGACGGGATGCCGGCGCTGGTCTCCTCGAGCGGCGAGGAGGGCCGCCTTCCTCTCGCACGCCTTCTCGCCCCCCTCGACGGGCTCATCGCCTCCACCGTCGTCCTCGACGCCGGCTTCAGAGCCGGTGGCGGAATCCGGTCCTTTCCGGCCTCCGGTTCCCCGGACGGGAAAGCCCTGGAGAGGCTCCTCTCCGAGACGCCCGCCTCCGTGGTGCTGGCCGTGCCGCCCGGGCAGGAGGGATTCGTGGACCCCGTGTCGGGCGGGGGCGTCTTCACCAGCGTGCTCCTGCGGGCGATGAAGGGAGCCGCCGATGCCGACGGGGACGGCGAGATTTCCCGGGACGAGGCATCCCGCTATCTTGTCTCCCAGACCTCGGGATTCGCCTCGGCCCTCGGCCGGGACACGACGCCCTTCCTCCGCCTGGGAGAGGAGGTCTGGTTCCCGATGAAGAAGAAACGGACCGGAGCGGAACCCGGAGACGAGGACGCGGATTCCCCGGACGAGGACGAGGACTCCTGAAAGAGGTTGCGGAGGTCGAGGATGCTGCAGGACGGGAACATCGTCGAGGGGACGTGGCGGATCGGGCGGCTCCTCATGGATGACGGGCTGGCGGCCTACCATGCGGCCTCGCCGACGGGGCCGGACGCCCCCGATCCCGCGCCGGTCTGCCTCCTTCGCGCGGTCGAGCGCACGTGGATCGGCGAGGGTCTGCCCGGCTGGCCCCTGCCCCATCCGCGTCCGGAAAACGCCGGCGTCCCCGAGCGGATCTTCACGGGGGAGGACGGACGTCCCGTGCTGGTGGACGTCTTCGACGCCTCGCCCGCCGAACCGCTGTTCCAGCCGGGGCGCCGTCTCGCCCCGGACGCCGCGCTGGATCTCCTCGTGGAAGCCTGCCGTCTCGTGGGGGCCTACCATGAAGAGCACTGGGTCCTGAGGACCCTCAACGCCCGGTCCTTTTTCCGCACCGCGGACGTCTCCGGCCTGCAGATCTTCCCTCCGCCCTGTCCCGTCCGGTCCGGCAAGCCTCTCTCGTTCATGCTGGGGACGCCCGGCTACGTGGCCCCCGAGGCGTGGGGCCCCGCGAAGGCCGAGCCCTCGATGGACATCTATGCGCTGGGCGCGGCTGCCTGGGCCTGGCTTTCGGGCCGCCATCCGTTCGCGGAGATCGACGACATGGAGTCGCTTCGGGACCGGGCTCGCGCCGGGTCGTTTCCCGACCTGTCGAAGGAATTCGACGACGTTCCGCCGGAAGCCGCTTCCCTGGTGAGCGCCTCCACGTCGGCGCACCCGCAGGATCGTCCCCGGAAGGCGGCGGATCTGGCCCGCCGGGCCCGGGACGCGCTGCAGGCGGTCCGGCGCACGGGCGCGTCCGCGGCGCGGGAGTCGTCGCGGCCGGGGGCGGAAGCGCCTTCGGCCTCGCGCAAGCGCGTGACGCGGATCGTCCCGTTCTCGCTCTCGGACATCATCGACGAGACGGAGCAGCAACGGGAGTAGCCCGGGATCCCACCGCAGAGGTCGCGGAGAACGCCCAGGCAAGCAGGGATATTTTCCCAGCCTCTCAGTAGCCGGTGCGGAGGCGGTCGCCGAGGAAGTCGTCGAGGAGGGGGTTCTTGTGGATCTTCTCGACGGTGGTGTCCATGTCGTAGGGGACGCGGTGGTGGGTGATGTTGTGCCCGTCGAAGGTGGCGTAGCAGGCTCTCCAGTCCTCGTCGCGCGGCTGCCCCACCGCTCCGACGTTGACGAGGGTCTTGGTTCCCCAGAGGATGGGGTACGGTTCGTAGTTCGACCAGGAGGGATGGACGAGGTAGAAGTCGGTGGTGCAGATGCAGGGGATGTGTGTGTGCCCGGTAAATCCCACATCCTCGACGAGCTCGAAATTCGCCTTGAGACCGTCCTTGGCCTTGGGGGTGAGCCCGAAGAGGTCGGCCTGCTTGATCATGTATTCCTCGACGGAACCCCGTGGGGAGCCGTGGATGTAGACGACGCTGCCTTCCCGGATCTCGTCCTGGATCTTGTTGAAGTACCACTTGACGGCTTTTTCCTTGGCGTACTTCTTGATGGCCTTGCGCGTGAACTCGAGAGCCTTCTGGGCGCGGGGATTGAAGCGGGTGTTCTTCTTGAAGAGGGCCACTTCGTGGTTTCCCTTGACGCACCGGACGTGGAACTTGGCGGCGAGCAGGATGCATTCCACGGGATTGGGGCCGTACCCCACGAGATCGCCGCAGGAGATGATGTCCTCGATTCCCTTGTCCCGGATGTCCTTCAGCACCGCCCGGAAGGCTTCGATGTTGGCGTGCACGTCGGAAACGACGGCGATCTGTTCCTGACCTGACATGGAATCTAGCCTTGTGGCTGATTGTCTTCTTCGTCGGATCCGGACGAGGTCCCGCCGGCCTGCCCCTCCTTCTTGTCAGCGTCCTCTCCGCCTTCTTCCTCCTTGTCGCCCGATCCGGTCGTCTCCGCCTCCTTCTCCTCCGCCGGGGGTTCGTCCGGGGACGGTGTCTTTCCGGAAGACGGCGGCTCCTCCCCTTCGGGGGTCTCCTCTGCAGGGGAGGAAGGTTTCTCTTCCGGTTTCTCCCCCTCCTCGGCATCGAAGTCCAGATCTCCGTCGAAAAGGTCTTCCTCATCCTCTTCCAGGTAGACCTCGGTCATGTCGGTGTTGTCCACGCTTTTCCGGAGGATGAAATACATGAGGGTGCGCATGGAGCACAGGAAGGAATAGAGGTAGGAGGCTCCCAGTCCGTAGAGGAGGATGACGATGGCGGCCAGAATGACGGTCAGGATGCCGTTGGGAACGGAAAGGCCGGCGTAGGGCTCCCGGGTATCGCCGAAGGTGAAGAGGGTTCGGATGGAGGGGTCCAGCTTGCCCCCGGCGCCGAGCTGGATGGAGAGAAAGGTGATTTTCACCATGAGGAAGGTGAAGACCCAGATGAAACCGACGGAAAAGAGTCCGTAGACGCCCGAGACCGCCCAGTAGAAGGCGTACTGCCAGGGGCGGCTGTAGACGTAGGAGAAGGCGCGCGAGACGGCGTCGAAGGCGTCGGTGCCCTCGGCGCTCACGGCGGGCGTCATGAGGGGCAACCCGAACAGGCCGCCGATGGCGATGAGGAGCATCACGAAACCGCCGAGGAAGGCCAGGATGGACAGCAGGCCGGCGAGCGGGGGGCCGACGTAGGGGATCCAGACGATCAGGCCGACGACGGCGTTGAGAAGGTAGAAGAAGAAGAAAGCGACGAGGACGGAGAGGGGCGCCCAGAAGTAGGAGGAGTACTTCTTCTTGGCGTAGAGGAGGGCCTCGTTGGTGGTGATCCTTTCGTCCTTGGCGATTTCGACGGCCGAGATCCGGGTGATGGCGCCGCCGAACTTGGACCAGATGAAGATCGACCAGAGTCCGCTGGCGAGAAGGACGAGAAACGGCCACCCGGTGCCTTCCGATCCTTGTTTCACGGTGGGCAGGAAGAAGTCGTGGGCGGACAGGGGATCGAGGAGGACGGCCTTGAGGGGCGTGACGTAGTGTTCCGAAGCCCACGCGCTCATGGTCCGCGTGGCGTCGAGGAATTCTCCTTCGGAAAGGAGGCTGGTAAAGTCCTCCCCCTTCTCGAATCCCACCCCGAGAAAGAGGATGGCGGCCAATCCCGCCGCCGTGAAGATGAGTCCGATGAAGGACAGGAATATCTTCCGCAGGTCGAGGGCGATCCGAAATCCGAAAAACAGGTCGCGCCAGTCCCCCTTGAACTCCCTCATGGCAACTCCTTTCCCTCTCGTGTGGATTCGCGGCGACCGCCGTTTTCTCGCGGCCAGAAAAGCAAGAATACTACCCGATCCCCCCGGCCCGTCAAGAATTCCCCTCGACGATCCGAAAACTTTCCCAAAGGGGAGAGGCCCGTCCGCGAGCCCGTGTCGCCCGGGGACCCTCCTATTCGACCTCCTCGTCCTTCTCCGGCTCCGGGGCCGGCGGCGCCTGGGACACCAGCACGCGCGCGGGGCGGACCACGATGTCGGAAAGGGCGTAGCCGGTCTCGAGCTCCTCGACCACCGTTCCCGGCTCCGCCTCGTCCGTGGGGATCCGGCCGGCGGCCTCGTGCCAGGCCGGATCGAAGGGGCGCCCTTTCGCCTCGATCTTCTCGATGCCGTGGTGTTTCAGCGCCTCCTGCAGCATGGAAAGGACCATGCGGATGCCTTCCCGGATCGGCACTTCGTCGGAGGGCGCCTCCTCCTCGGGCCCCACGAGGGCCCGCTCGAGGTTGTCCACGACGGGAAGGATGTCCAGGGCGAAGTCCTTCACGGCCCAGGTTCGCGCCATGGCCGATTCCTTCACCATCCGCTTGCGGTAGTTCTCGTGTTCCGCCTGGAGCCGCTGGAGTCGTTCGAGATGCTCTTCTCCCTTGCGGGCCTTCTCGAGCAGCTCCCGCACCTCGTCCTCCGTGAGGGCGTCCAGATCGATGGCAAACGCCTCTTCCTTGGCCCCGGCGTTCTCGTCGCCGGAGCGCGGTTCCGCATCGGCCTTGGAGGGATCGTTGTCGGCATTCATGACGGTCTCCAGGGAGCAGACAGGTTCTTGCCTCTCGAGGGATCAGTTCTCCTGGAACAGGTCACGGATCTTTTCGAAAAAACGCCGCCGTTTCGGCGTCACGTTCCTGGATTCGATCTCCGCCAGCTCGCGTAAAAGCTCCCGCTGGCGCTTCGTGAGCTTGGAAGGGACCTCCACCTGCACCATGACGACCAGGTCCCCCGCCTTGTCCGGTTCCTCGAGAAACGGGAGCCCTTTCCCCTTGATGGTGAAGAGGCGGCCGGGCTGGGTGCCTTTCGGGATCTTCAACGATTCCTTTCCGTTCAACGTGGGCACCTCGATGGTGCCCCCGAGGGCGGCGGTCGTGTAGGGAAGGGGGACCTCCACCATCAACACGGGCCCTTCGCGACGGAACACGGAATGCGGTTTCACGCGGATCGTGCAGAGCAAATCGCCCCGCGGGCCGCCCCCCTCCCCCGGCTCCCCCTCGCCGGGCACGCGCAGCGTGAGCCCGTCCTCGATGCCCGGCGGAATCCGCACCTGGATCTCGCGTTTGATCGTCTGCCGACCCTCGCCCTTGCAGTCCGGACAGGGGTCCTCGATGATCTCACCCCGCCCCCCGCACCGCGGGCAGACGGACTGGATGCTGAACAGGCCCTGGTTCTGAACCACGGCGCCCCGCCCGCCGCACGTCGCACAGGGGGCGGGGCGGCTTCCCGGTCTCGCCCCTTCGCCCCGGCACGTGGCGCAGATTTCCTGTCGCCGGAGGGTGACGCTCTTGGTGGCGCCCCGGGCCATTTCCAGGAATCCGACGCGGATGTCGCACTTCAAATGCCGGCCGTGTCGTCCGCCCCGGCGCATGCCGCCGAACAGCTCGCCGAACAGGGACCCTCCGGAGAAGATGTCCTGGAAGGCGTCGAAGATGTCGTTGAAGGAGGAGAATCCCCCGACCGGGGCTCCCTTCAATCCGGCGTGACCGTACCGGTCGTACCGGTCCCGCATCTCCGGATTTCGCAGAACCTCGTAGGCTTCGGCGGCCTCCTTGAATCTCTCCTCCGCCTCCACGTCGCCCGGGTTGCGGTCGGGGTGGTACTTCATCGCCAACCGCCGGTAGGCCCGCTTGAGGGTTTCGTCGTCGGCGCTCCGGTCCACCTCGAGGATTTCGTAGTAGTCGCGCTTCATTGCGTTGCAGGGTAGGCGTCGCCGGGCGGGATGTCAATCGCGCTTGGGCATCGGAAAAACGCCGCGGGGGACCGGCCCATGCATCCTTTCGTGCCGTCCGAACCCGCCATGGGGCGCGACGGGGCAAGGCTCTGCCCCCGCCGGGCTCCGGCCCGGCGAGGGGGGGGACAGGCATCCCGAGATCGCGTATCCGCGCCGTTTCTCGGACAGCGGGACTACGTGACGACGGCCTCCAGTTTCTTTTCCTTGTCCTTGATGTCGGTGACCATCACCTCGGTGGTGAGGAGAAGGGAGGCGATGCTGGAGGCATTCTGGAGCGCGGCCCGGGTGACCTTGGTGGGATCGATGATGCCGGCCTTGATCATGTCGGTGTATTTGCCCCTGGCGGCGTCGAATCCCTGGTTGCCGCCCTTTTCCCGGACCTCGTCCACGACGACCGATCCGTCCATGCCGGAATTCTCGGCGATCTGGAAGAGGGGTTTCTCGAGCGCCTTGCGGATGATCCCCACGCCTATCTTCTCGTTGCCGCGGGCCTTGACGTTCTCGAGGGCCTCGACGGCCCGAAGAAGCGCGACGCCGCCGCCCGGGATGATGCCTTCCTCCGCGGCGGCCTTGGTGGCGTGGTAGGCGTCCTCCACGCGGGCCTTCTTCTCCTTCATCTCGGTCTCGGTGGCGGCGCCCACCTGGATCAGGGCCACCCCGCCGGCGATCTTGGCCAGCCGCTCGGTCAGCTTCTCCTTGTCATAATCGGACGTGGACTGCTCGATCTGGTTCTTGATCTGGGTGATCCGCTTCTGGATATCGTCCTTCTTGCCGGCGCCTTCCACGATCGTCGTGTTCTCCTTGTCCACGGTCGCCTTCTTGGCCTTCCCGAGATGGGAGATCTCGACGTTCTCCAGCTTGATGCCGAGGTCTTCCGAGATCAGGGTGCCGCCGGTGAGGACGGCGATGTCCTCGAGCATGGCCTTGCGGCGTTCGCCGAAACCGGGGGCCTTGACGGCGCAGCAGTTGAGGGTGCCTCTCAGCTTGTTCACGACCAGGGCGGCCAGGGCTTCCCCTTCCACGTCCTCGGCGATGATGAGCAGGGGGGCCCGCGACGTGGCCACCTTCTCCAGCACCGGCACGAGTTCCATCAGATTGGAGATCTTCTTCTCGTAGATCAGGATGGCGGGATTCTCGAGCGTCGCGTTGAGGGTGGTCGTGTCGTTGATGAAATAGGGGCTGATGTACCCCTTGTCGAACTGGAGACCCTCGACGAAATCGAGCGTGGTCTCCATGCTTTGCCCCTCCTCCACGGTGACCACGCCGTCCTTCCCCACCTGTTCCATGGCTTTCGCGATGAGATCGCCGATGGTCTTGTCATTGTTCGCCGAAATGGCCGCCACCTGCGCGAGTTCCTTTTTCCCCTTCACAGGTACGCTCATCTCCTTGAGGTGCGCCACCACCGCTTCCACGGCCTTGTCGATCCCACGCTTCACCGCCATCGGGTTCGCGCCGGCGGTCACCTGTTTCAGGCCCTCGTCGAAGATGGCTTCCGCCAGGACCGTCGCCGTCGTCGTGCCGTCTCCGGCCACATCGCTGGTCTTGGAGGCGACCTGGTTGACCATCTTGGCTCCCATGTTGGTAAAGGGGTCGGGCAGCTCGATCTCCTTCGAAACGGTGACGCCGTCCTTCGTCACGCTCGGGCCGCCGAAGCCCTTTTCCAGAAGCACGACCTTTCCCGTGGGCCCCATGGTCGCTTTCACCGCGCTGGCCAGAAGCTTCAAACCTTCCTGGATCTTCTTCCTGGCCTCGACCGAGTACATCATCTGCTTCGCCATCTGCACCCTCCTATCAAACAGGCGTTTCCGGCCCCTACTGGATCTTGGCCAGGATGTCCTCCGCCCTCATGATCTTGTATTCCACGCCGTCGATTTCCACTTCGTTGCCCGCGTATTTCCCGAACAGCACGCGGTCCCCCACCTTCAACGTGGGCTCGACGCGCTTTCCGTTCTTCAGCATCTTTCCCGAACCCACGGCCTCCACCGTCCCCTTCTGCGGCTTTTCACGCGCCGTATCCGGAAGGACGATGCCGCCAGGCGTCTTCTCCTCCTTGTCCAACGGTTTGATCACCACCCGGTCGTCCAGAGGTCTGATCTTCATCGCGTTTCCCTCCTTTTGACTCCGGTCCGGCCCGCGCCGGACCGTGAACCTTTCCTCGCGAACCCCCCGGTCCGCACCTCATCACATGGGGGGCATGCCGCCCATGCCGCCCATGCCGCCCATGCCTCCCATGCCGCCCATGCCCCCCATGCCCCCCATGCCGCCCATGCCGCCCATGTCACCCATGCCCGGCGGAGCCCCTTCCTCGTCTTCCGAGGGAGACTCCGCCACCAGGGCGTCGGCCGTCAGGAGAAGTCCCGAAACGCTGCAGGCGTTTTCCAGGGCGGTCCGGGTCACCTTCATGGGATCGATGATCCCCATCTCGAAAAGATCCCCGTACGTTTCCTTTTCCGCGTTGAAGCCGAAGCCCTCCTTCCCTTCCAGCACCTTCTTCACGACCACGGCCCCCGTCCATCCCGCGTTTTCCGCGATCCAGCGAAGAGGCGCCTCCAGGCTCTTGCGGATCACCTGGACGCCGAGGTCCTCGTCCCCCTCCATCTTCAACGAAGCCAGCTTCTTGATCGAACGCAAAAGGGGCACGCCCCCTCCCGGAAGGATTCCCTCTTCCACCGCCGCGCGCGTCGCGTTCAACGCGTCCTCCACCCGCGCCTTGCGCTCCTTCATCTCCGCCTCCGTGGCCGCCCCCACGTTCAGCTCCGCCACCCCGCCCGTCAACTTCGCCAGGCGCTCCTGGAGCTTCTCCCGGTCGTAGTCCGAATCCGTCTCCTCGATCGCGCGGCGGATCTGCTTCGCCCGGCCGCTGAGGTCCGCGGCGCTGCCTCCCCCCTTCACGATCGTCGTCTTGTCCGAGGTGATCTCCACCTTCTTCGCGCGCCCGAGATCGTCCACCGACACCGTCTCCAGGTCGATGCCCAGGTCCTTGAAGATCGCCTTGCCTCCCGTCAGGACGGCGATGTCCTCCAGCATGGCCTTGCGACGGTCCCCGTACCCCGGCGCCTTCACCGCGGCGCACTTGAGAATGCCCCGAAGCTTGTTCACCACCAGCGTCGCCAGCGCCTCGCCCTCCACGTCCTCCGAAATGATCAGGAGGGGGTTCTTGCCCTTCGAGACCGCTTCCAGGAGCGGAACCAGCTTCTGGATGGACGAAATCTTGTCCTCGTGCACCAGGATCAAGGCGTCCGACAACTCGACCTTCATCGATTCCGGATCCGTCACGAAGTGCGGCGAAAGAAACCCGCGGTCGAACTGCATCCCCTCCACCACGTCCACCGTCGTCTTCAGACCCTTGCCCTCCTCCACCGTGATCACGCCGTCCTTGCCCACCTTCTCCATCGCTTCCGAAATCATCTTCCCCACGCTCGCATCGTTGTTCGATGCGATCGTCGCAACCTGCTGGATCTCCTTCTTGCCTTCGACGGGACGGCTCAACGTCTGGAGATGTTCCACCACCTTCCTCACCGCCGCCTCCATTCCCCGTTTCAACGCCGTCGCGTTCGCCCCCGCCGTCACGTACTTCAAACCCTCCTTGAACATGCTCTCCGCGAGAACCGTGGCCGTCGTCGTCCCGTCCCCCGCCACGTCGCTCGTCTTGCTCGCGGCCTCCTTGACCATCTGGGCGCCCATGTTTTCGAACTTGTCCTCCAGCTCCACTTCCTCCGCCACCGACACCCCGTCCTTCGTCACATTCGGTGCGCCCCAACCCTTGTCGAGAACCGCCGCGCGGCCCTTCGGACCCAGCGTCACGCGGACCGCCCTGGCCAGCTTCTCCACTCCCCTGGCCAGCGACGCCCGGGCGTCGGAGTAGTACGTCAATTGCTTGGCCATCCTCCGTCCTCCTCAGAACAGGTTGTCTTTCTGTACGTGATCTCCAGAAGCCGTGCTTCATGCAAATCACATGCCCCGACCTGTTTGATGGACGCAAGCCGATTCCCTGCATGCCCTAAGGGCGTTCCTCCTGCAACCCTGCTCATCCCGGAACTGTCAATCTGGCAGTTTTCGCACCGGCTCCCGACCCTCCCTGTCATCCTGACACCCCGGGCTCACCCTCCAGGCCAGCAAGCCCGGGGCTCGAATCTCGGGCGGTCGGCGAGAGAAATGCCGCGGCGTGGCGGGACTCGCGTCGAAGGCGGGTGGGGGACGGGCTGTGGAATTTCTCGAAAAACCCAGGGATCCCTCTGAGGATGAACAATTCCAGGATCACCCCGGGGTATTCCCATGGAGGCGGGCGCGGAGGGCTCGTCTTGCAGCCGTCGCGTCCCCTCCGTATACTCGGGAGAGCCCGGGCATCATCCTCGAAATCCTGTTGCGGAGAACGAGATGCACCCCTTCCGAATGCTGGCGACGGCCCTTCCGGTCTTCCTCCTGGCCTCCTCGGCCCTCGGAGAAACGGAAGTGAAGCTGATCCAGGTGGGAAAGAAGGAGCGGACCTGCACGCTCGAGACCATCGGGAAGGACGGGTCCCTGCGGGTCCAGGCGGGAGGCAAGACCGAGAACGTCCCCGCCGGATCCGTGGTGGAGGTTCTTTTCAAGAGGGGGGAGTTCCCCGCCTCCCCGGAACAGGCCCGCCTCCTCCTGCACAACGGAGACCGGCTGGTCGGGACGGTCCGCGGGGGCACGGAAGGGGGAGGAGGGTTCCTCTTCGAGGACTCGGCGCTGGGATCGCTCGTCTTCGAGGACTTCGGCTCGGTCCGGTGGGTTCTCTTTCCGGGAACCGAAGAGCCGCCGGCGCTTCCCGGCGGGGACGAGGACGCCGACGTCGTGTTCCGCGGCGAGGAGGGCTCGGTCTCGGGTTCCCTGAAAGCCTTCGGCCAGCACGCGCTTTCCCTCGAACGTCCGGATCTCGACCTGACGATCGAGGTCCCCTACCGCGGGGCCCGGGCCGTCTACATCGCCCCGCTCTGGGAGCCGGAATCCTCCACGGACCTCTGCGCCGTGCTGACGCTGACGAACGGGGACATCCTCACGGGCACGGTCCGGGGAGGGGGAGAGGGATCCGTCGTGGTGACGCTGCCGGGAGGCCTGAAGGCGCGCGTGCCCCTTTCGAGGCTGGTCAGCCTGGGCGTTCGGAACGGGGATTTCGTCTACCTTTCCGACCTCGAACCCGTCCGGATCACGGAGAACCCCTGGGCTTTCGACCCCCCCGTCACCCACGAGGCGCCTTTCGAGGGGAAGGCCGTCTACAACTTCCGCCGCGACCGGAGCTATACGGGCGGTCCCCTGCGCATCAACGGCAGGACCTATCTCAAGGGCGTGGGGAGTCATTCCTGGACCGAGATCGAATACGACCTCGACGGCGCGTACGAGCGCTTCGAGGCCCGGGTCGGGATCGACGATTCCGCGGGCCCGGGAAAGGGCAGCGTGATCTTCCGCGTCCGTTTGGACGGCGAGGAAGTCTTCACGAGCCCCGTGATGGTCGGCGGGAAGGATCCCGTCCCGGTTCGCGTGGACGTCTCGGCAGGAAAGAAACTCGTCCTCGTCGTCGATTACACGCACGAGCTGCTCACCGTCAAGGACGGACGCGAGGAGGACCACGTGCTCGACCGCGCGGACTGGGCGCTGGCGAGGCTGGTGAAGAAGAGCGAGTAGGCTCCCTAGGATTCTTTCTACAAGGGAAATCATGTCGATCCGGGTCGAATGACATGCCTGATCCGGCTGGTCGTCCGTTTTGCCGCGGTTATGCTGCTTTCATGAGAGAGGCTTTCCCATGCTTTTCGAATGGGCGTTCCCCTATCCGTCCCAGAGGATGCCCGTGCTGGCGAGGAACGTGGTCGCCACGTCGCAACCACTTGCGGCCCAGGCCGGCTTGTCAGCCTTGCAGCAGGGAGGCAACGCCGTCGACGCTTCCCTCGCGGCCGCCATCTGCCTCACCGTCGTCGAGCCCACCTCCAACGGCATCGGGGGCGACGCCTTCGCGATCGTGTGGGACGGCTCCGATCTGCTCGGCCTCAACGGCTCCGGGCGTTCCCCGGCTTCTTGGTCTCCCGAACGGTTCCGGGATCTCGAACGCATGCCTGACAGAGGGTGGGATTCGGTGACCGTCCCGGGGGCCGTCGCGGCCTGGGCGGACCTTTCCGAAAAGGCCGGCGCGCTTCCCTTCACCGACCTGTTCGCCCCGGCCGTCCGTTACGCACGGGAAGGGTTTCCCGTCTCCCCGCTCACGGCGCGAGCGTGGGCGCGTGCCGCGGACCTTTTCAAGGACTTTCCCGCCTTCGCCGGGACCTTTCTGCCTGGCGGTCGCCCGCCGGAAGCGGGCGAGACCTTCCGATGTCCCGAGCTCGCGGACACGCTCGAGGAAATCGCGGAAACCCGGGGGGACTCTTTCTACCGGGGCCGCCTGTCCCGGGCGATCGTCAAGGAGGCCCGGCGCGGAGGCGCGGCCCTCTCCGACGAGGATCTGGCGGGCCATGCCTCGACGTGGGTTCACCCCCTGTCCATGCAGTACGGGGATGCGGACCTCCACGAGCTCCCGCCCAACGGGCAGGGCCTTTCAGCGCTGGTCGCACTGGGCATCCTGGATCGCCTGGACCTGTCGGGATGCGCTCCGGATTCGCCGGATGCGATCCATCTACAGATCGAGGCCATGAAGACCGGCCTCGAGACGGCCTACCGGCACGTCGCCGATCCGGAACACATGACGGTGCCGCCGGAGGCTTTCCTGGAGGAGAGTTTCCTCGATCGGAAGGCCGCGGAGATCCGGCGGGACCGCGCCCGCCGGGTCGGCGGTCCCGTCCGGAAGGGGGGAGGAACCGTGTATCTGGCGGCCGCGGACGAAGCGGGGAGGATGGTCTCCTTCATCCAGTCGAACTTCTACGGGTTCGGCTCCGGTGTGGTGATCCCCGGCACGGGGATCAGCCTGCAGAGCCGGGGTCTGGGTTTCACGCTGGAGGCGGGGCATCCCAACCGGGTGGGCGGGGGCAAGCGGCCGTTCCATACGATCATGCCGGGTTTCGTGACGCGTCAGGGCGGGCCGGTGATGAGTTTCGGGGTGATGGGGGGCAACATGCAGGCCCAGGGCCATCTCCAGATGATGGCCCGGATCTTCGCCTACGGGCAGAATCCCCAGGCGGCGTCGGACGCCCCGCGCTGGTACCTGTTCGAGGATTTCCGGCTGGCGCTGGAGCCGGGTTTCGAGCCGGCCACCGCGGTGTCGCTGGCCGCGCGCGGACACGCGATCGCCGGCGACGACGCCGGGGCGCGGTTCGGAGGCGCGCAGCTGATCCACAAGGTCGAAGGCGGATGGCTGGCGGCGTCCGATTCCCGCAAGGACGGCCAGGCCGTCGGGTACTAGCGAGAATCGCCATTCGCGCTGTACCGGATTTCGGGCTTTTCCCTCCAGGGGGCAGGGATTTCGGATTTCAGCCGTCAGATTGCAGCCGCAGACGGGGCAAGGAACGCCTTTGACCTCGTCGTAAGCCAACGAAGCGAGAGCCCCGAGAGAGATCTGGCGATTTCTATTTCTTCCCGGGGGTGTAGAATGGCGTCTTCCGATTCGGAAACCGTCGATGCGAAGGAGGAGGACATGGCCCTGCCCGAGCGCATTCCCCTGGAAGTCCTTTTCGGAAACCCCACCTACGCCGGCCCGGAGCTCTCGCCGGACGGAGAGAGGATCGCCTACGTCGCCCCCGACGAGGGCTTCCTGAACCGCCTGAAATTCTACGAGGCCGTGGACGCTTTCCTCGAAAAACACCTCGCGTGAAGAAGGGCCCCTCGAGGCCTTGGCGGACCCCGGGCGTCCCGGCGACCGCTCAGCCGGACTTCCCTGCCTCGAAGAAGGTCCGGAACCTGGACTCGATCGCCTTGCAGGGGAGGATCCAGGGTTTCTCCGTGATGCGGATCGTGAGGCGGTCTCCCGCCGTTTGGTAGATCCCGCTCACGCCCTTGCCGGAAAAACGGCCGGCGGAGGCGTCGCCCTGGAAGAGAAGCCCCTCCTCGTCGGCCTTTCGCTTCACGTCGGCCAGGAGCGCCTCGATGTCGCCCGGGACCCGGATCTCGAACGCGTCGCATCCCCGCGCCATGGACACCTCCTGCGAAACGGCGCAAACAAAGCGTGGAAACCCTTTTCCCCGGTAGGGTACCCTGTCTTTCCCGGCAAGACCATCGTATCGTTTCTCGTGAGCGGGCATGAATCTGATCGAAGCGTTCGATCTTCAGCGGCGTCACGGGGTCGCGATCGCGGGATCGGGCGGCAAGACGTCCCTGGTCCTCCGCCTCGCCTCCGAGCTCCGCGCGGCGGGAAAGCGGGCGGCCGTGACCTGCACGACCCGCATGCGCACCAGCGAAGTGCTTCCCGAAGCAGACGTCTGCCTGTCCGCCCGGCCGGAGCGGCTGCGCCGCTTCATGGAGGAGACCTTCGATGCGGGACGGGTTCCCTTCCTCTTCGCCGGTCGGGAGGGAAGGAAGCACGTCGGCCTCCCGCCTTCGGCCGTGGACCGGCTCGCCGGCGTCGCGGACGCGCTGATCGTGGAGGCGGACGGGGCGCGGGGTCTTCCCCTCAAGATTCCCCGGGACGGGGAGCCGGTCCTCCCGGCGTCCGCGGACCGCTACGCGGTCGTCGTCGGGGCCGGCGCCCTCGGCAGGAAGGCCGGCGACGACACCGTCTTCCATCTCGAAGGCGCGGGATCCCGCCTCGTTTCCGGGGACCCCCTCACGCCCGAAGCCGTTGCGTCCCTGGTCCAGGCGCCGGGAGGCTATCTCCGGTTCGCGACCGGGGGACGCCGGACCTTCCTCGTCGTCAATCAGGCGGACGCCGCGGAAGCGGGCAGCCTCGAAGCCCTGGTCCGGAAACTCGGGCACGGCGCCGTGGAGCGGATCCTCGCGGGAAGCGCGTCCCGCCCCGACGTCCCCTTCGAGGTCTTCGACAACCGCGCGCACCGGGTCGTGGCGATCCTCCTGGCCGCAGGCGGTTCCTCGAGGTTCGGCGGGTCGAAGCTGTGCGTGGACGTCCGGGGGACGCCGATGATCCGCCGCGCGGCCGAGGCGTCCCGCGCCCCGGGTGTCGAGAAGACGATCGTGGTCGTCGGGCACGGGAAGGAGAAGGTTCGCGAAACCCTGGCGGGCGTTCCCGGTCTCGAGATCGTCGACCATCCGGACTTCGCGCAAGGGATGAGCTCCTCGCTGAAGCGCGCGCTGGAAAGAGCCGCGGGCTTCGACGCCTGCCTCGTTCTGCTCGGGGACCTCCCCTTCGTGGACGCCGGTCTCGTCGGGCGCGTCGTCGAGGCGTACCGCGCCTCCACGACGCCCCTTTGCTTTCCGCGCGTGGAGGGGAGGCAGGGCCACCCCGTCCTGTTTCGCCGGGATCTCTGGCCGGGCGTGATGGCCTGCGCCGGGGACGAGGGAGGCCGGTCGGTCGTCCGTCGCTTCGAGGCGAGGGCCCGCGTCCTGGAGGGCGTCGACCCGCGGACCCAGATCGACGTCGACACCCCGGAGGACGCGCGAAGGGTGGAAGGGTACAATGACCGGTGAGCGAGATCGGAGGTTCTCCTTGACGAGCGAGACAAACGATCCCGGGTTTCTCTTCTCGAAGATGGCGGAGCTCGAACGCGCGGGACTCCCCTTCGCGCTGGCCACGGTCGTCGAGGTCGAGGGATCCACCCCGCGCCGGGTGGGCGCGAAGATCCTCGTCCTCCCCGACGGCTCCCCGCTCGGGTCCATCGGGGGAGGCGCCCTCGAATTGAACGTGATCCGGGAGGCCGAAAAAGCCCTGGAGTCGGGGCGATCCGCCCTGTTCGCCTACAGCCTCACGCCCCAGGACAAGGGGGGGATCGGGACCGAGTGCGGCGGGGAAGCCCGGATCTTCATCGAGGTGCGCGGAAACCGTCCCCGGCTCGTCATCGTGGGCGGCGGGCACATCGGCCTCGCCCTGGCCCGGGCCGCGCAGCCCCTCGGCTTCGCCCTCACCGTCGTCGATCCGAGGGAGACCTACGCGAGCCGCGATCGTTTTCCCCCGGGAACGGATACGATCCAGGCCGACCCCGCCGCGCCCGAAACCGCCGAACACATCCGGCCAGGGGCCGATATCGTCATCCTCACTCACAGCCACGAGCTGGACCGGAAGACCCTCAAGAACCTGCTTGGAAGGGACCCCGGCTACATCGGCATGATCGGAAGCCGGCGCAAGGTGAAGACCGTGATCGAGAGGCTGGAAGAGGAAGGAATCCCGAAAGAACGACTCGACCGCGTCTCGGCCCCGATCGGCCTCGACATCGGCGCCGAAACCCCCGAGGAGATCGCCGTGAGCATCCTCGCCGAGATCATCCACGTCCGAAGGAAGGGCGCCCCTTCCCCTGCCGGCCTGAAGCGTTCCGTCTGATAGCCGTTTTCTACGAATTCTTTCTCTTGGACAAAAGAGGCAGAATATTCATCTCATGGCTCGTTCTGATATGGATAATATATTGTAGATAATTATGTATAATAACATGTATAATCAATCCGTGTTGGAGGGCGAGCCTCCTGGCGAGCCACGAAGATCAGAAGGGATAGCCGGCATGAAATCCATCCAGGTCCCCATCGATGAAAACCTTCTTCGAGCCATCGACCAGAGCGTCAAGAAGGGATTCCCCAGCCGTTCCGATTTCATCCGAAAAGCCTGCCTGTTTTTTCTCCGCCATATCGAGGATCTGGAAAAGGAGAAGACGTATGTCGAGGGTTACCGGCGGATTCCGGAGAAGACGGATATCGCGGAGGGTTCGGCTCGCACGGCCGGGTTCGTTCTGCCTCCGGAGGAATGGTGATGAGGCGCGGAGAAGTGTGGTGGGCGACGCTGCCTGATCCTGCGGGCACGCGTCCGGTGGTCCTTCTTTCCCGGGATCGAGCCATCGAGGTCCGCAATGCCGTCATCGTGGCGGCCGTCTCCCGTACGGTCCGCGGGATTCCCACTGAAGTCCCCCTGGGGAAGAAGGACGGAATGCCCCGGAAATGCGCGGTGAACACCGATGTTCTTTTCACGGTTCCGAAAGATTTCCTGCGGGAGAGGATGGCCGTCCTGGCGCCAGCCAGGATCCGGGACATGGAGGAGGCGGTGAAGTTCGCCATGGACTTGCCGTGACGACGCGAAAGGCTACTTTGGATCCCTATGGCTTGAATGGTTGTTTTTACGAGAACCTTTTCCAGGCAAGTGACGGAAGACCTTCACCCAGAGTGGGGAGCAGCCGAATTGGAGGGCGAGCCTCCCGGCGAGCCGGCTGTGTTTCGGCTCGGGGGGACCCTCGCCCTCCAAGATTGCGCCCGTGAGATTTTTGCATGAGGATCCCACAGCAGAGATCGCGGAGATCGCAAATCTTTTTCAAAGGGAATCGTCACCCTTCGAACCTCTGCGTCCCCTGCGTCCTCGGCGGTGAGAGTCCTTACGCTGTGGCTGCTTTGCTGCTTTGAGAGGGAGGATCGTTGGAACTGCTTCATGAAGCCCGCCGGATCGCGCCCCGCTACGGGGAGATCCGCCGCCGCATCCACCGGCACCCCGAGCCCGCCTACGAGGAGGTGAAGACCGCCGGCCTCGTCGCGGAGACGCTGCAGGGGCTGGGCATACCGGCCGGGACGGGGATCGCGAAGACCGGCGTGATGGGCCGGATCGACGGGCGCGCCCCGGGCCGATGCGTGCTCCTTCGCGCCGACATGGACGCGCTGAGGAAGGAGGAGGCCGTTTCCGAAACCGAGCGGCCGCACCGCTCGAAGGTGCCCGGCGTCATGCACGCCTGCGGGCACGACGGGCACGTGGCCGTTCTCCTCGGCGCGGCCGAGCTGCTGAAGAGCAGGGCGGAGCGTTTCGAGGGGACGGTGAAGCTCGTCTTCCAGCCGGCCGAGGAAGGGGGGCGGGGGGGCCTGAGGATGGTGGAGGAAGGCGTACTCGAGGATCCGAAGGTCGGGGCCGCGTTCGCCCTGCACGCGTGGCCGGAGCTGCCGTGCGGTGTTGCCGGGTTCCAGTACGGGACGCTCATGGCGGCCTCGGCGGACTTCGTGGTGGAGATCCTGGGCCGCTCGGGCCACGCGGCCTTTCCCCACCAGTGCGTGGACCCGGTACCGGCAGCAGCCCAGCTCGTCTCGGCGCTGCAGACGATCCGCTCGCGCGAAGTGGGGCCCCTGGAAGGGTCGGTGGTCTCGGTGACCGTGCTGGAGACGGGATCGAAGACCGTCCCCGGGTCCGGTCCCGGGGAGGATGCGCTTCGCCCCTCGCAGACGAACATCATCCCGCAGCTCGTGCGCCTGAGGGGGACCTCGCGATCGCTGAGCCTGGAGGGGCAGGAGCACCAGCTGAAGCGGATCCGGGAGATCGCGGAAGCGGTGGCGTCGGCCCACGGCGCGAGGGCAACCTTTGCGATCGGCAAGGACTATCCGCCCACGACCAACGACCGCGCGATGACCGACCTCGCGCGCGGGGCCGCCCTCGTTGCGCTCGGCGAGGAGAACGTCGTCTGGCTCGAAGAGCCCACCATGGGCGGGGAGGACTTCTCCTATTTCCTCCAGCGGGTGCCGGGCTCGTTCATCCACCTCGGCACGGCGCGCGGAGACACGCCGGAGGCGCTTCGAGAAGAACCCGCGTTGCACGCCGACCGCTTCGATTTCAACGACGACGCCCTTCCCGCCGGCATGGCCCTCATGGCCTCCATCGCCCTTGCCTTTCTGGAATCCCCCCGGGGTTGAGAAGCTTCCGGATCGCGTCATCCTGCCCGCCGCACCTGGTGCGTTGCCACACCCAAATTTATCGGTTGGCGTGGAGGGCGAGCCTCTCCTCCTTCGCTTGCCAGCATATGCGAGAGCTACGGAGGACCCTACGTAGCCCTCGCAAGAGCCGATCGGCGTAGTACGGGCCGGCGAGCCAAGAATGCGTTTGGCTCGGGAGGACCCTCGCCCTCCAAGAGGCCGTCTTTGAACTGCCGATGGTCTTCCGGTCGTGGGCTACAAGGCTTCCGGAAACTTCGCGGGGGCCGCCCTCACGCCCCTCTTCCCAGCAAAACGAAGCACGCCTCCAGCACCCCGCCCGCGACCGCGTTGGCCTTTTCCGAGATGCGGAACACGCGGAAGGCGTTCTCCGGGAGCTCGACCTCGCCGATCTTCAGGCCCGCGTCCACATGCAGCCCGTCGCGGACCAGGCCGCGGAGCACGCCGCCGAAGCCCGCCTCGACCGGCTCGCCTTCCACCTCGGCGACCGCCTCTCCCTCCTCCACCTCCGCCCCGATCTCCTTGCACGCGTGCAGGACGCCGGAGCGGGGCGCGCGCAGGACCCGGCGCTCGGGATCGAGGCCCGAGGGGGACCCGCCCGGAAGGTCGAGAGGCGTCGGCGGGCCTTCCGCTTGGGAGGCGGACCCCGTATACAGCACGCGCCCCATCCCCGCGCCCTGAAGCGTCTCCACCACGGCGTGGCAGTCCTTGCCCGCGGTGAATCCCGGCCCCAGCGCGATCACGACCGGCGCGTCCCCCCTGGTGATCCCGAGGTTCCTCTTCGCCATCCTGGCGTCCACGAGAACCTCGAACGCCCGGATACGGAGGATCGCCGCGCCCGGGTCCACGAGGACGGGGACCTCGCCCCGCCTCCAGGCGGCGTCGATCTCCGACTCCTCGCACCGGACCGCCGTCACGCCCTCGACCGTGTGCCGGCTCGCGTGAACGGCCTCGGAGAAGGAGACCGGACGCCGCACGGTCAACGGGGAAGGCAGCTCGGTCGCGACGACCCGCGCGCCCGCGAGATGCAGCCGGCGGATGACGCCCGTGGCCAGGTCGCCCGCCCCGAGTACGAGCACTCGTTGATTTTCCAGCATGGAACCTCGGGATCATCGATTCTGGATTTCAGATCGGATTTCATCGGAGCCGCCTTGGAGGGCGAGGGTCCTCCCGAGCCGAAAAGTCTTGTAAATCCCTCCGTTCCTCAATCCCATTCCCTAGAATCCCCTTTCCCCTTCACCTCTTCCGCCCCGTCATCCGCACGAATCCGAGGTACCTCCCCCCGTCCGCTTCCAGCGTTTCCGCTTCGCTGGGAAACCCCGTCGAGCCGCGTCCCTGCCGGGCCTTCTCCCAGCGGAGCCACAGCTCCCACCCGCCGGGAAGCCGCTCCGCCCGTTCGACGTCGATCAACCCCGTCACCTCCCAGTGGCGCTTCCACCACGAGGCCGTGTGGAAGCTGAAACACTCCTTCGGGTCCCAGAACACGCTTCCGTTTTCCTGACGGCGGGTCAGGTGTCCGGGGACGGGACCCTCGAAGTCCTTCGCGAGGCCCGGCACCACGATGCCGACCTGCGCTCCTTCCTTGAGGAAGCCTGCAAAGTACTTCAGGTAGAGGTCGTCGGTCCCGAAGTAGTGGTACGCGTCCATCGAGAGGGCCGCGTCGAAATACGACCTGGCGAAGGGGAGGCTGTGGGCCTCGACCTGGATGGGGAAGACGCGGTCCGAAAGTCCCGCCTTTTCGAAACGTACGAAATTGTCCGTGGGCGAGATCCAGAGATCCGCCGCGAAGACCTGGACGCCGAACTCCTTCGCGAGGAAGACGGAGCTCATCCCCCGACCGCACCCGAGATCCAGAACGCGCATGCCGGGCTTCAGGTCCATCACCCCGGCCAGCGCCTCGGTGAGCCAGAGCACGTTCGGCCCCATCTCGTTGCCGAGCACCCACGCGGGGTCGTACTTCGCGGAACGGGGGTACGCGTCCCACGCGAGAAGGGATCGCGTCTCCTCGGAGATCGGCGCCTCCTTCCCCGTGTCCGGCGGTTCCGGCACATTCATCTCTTCCTCCTTGACGGACAAACAGCCCAAAACGGCGAGTCTTCAACACAGAGGGCGCAGAGAACACAGAGAGCACAGAGGCTTTTGGGGGGGCGTCCCCTCTAGCATCTATGAGGCCTCTGATTCCTCTTCCCCGCTCCCAGCGCCCGCTTCACACGCTCCGGCGTCAGCGGGATCTCCTCCGCCCTCACGCCCGTGGCGTCGTGGAACGCGTTGAGGATGGCGGGAATGGTCGGCATGATCCCCCCCTCGCCCACCTCCTTCGCGCCGAAAGGACCGTTGGGCTCCAGGCTCTCCACGATGAGGCAGCGCATCTCGGGAGAATCCGCGGCCGTGGCCAGCTTGTACTCGGCGAAGTTCGGGTTGGTTACCCGACCGGCCTCGTCGAACTTCACCTCCTCGAGCAGCGCCTCCCCGATCCCCATCGACATGTTTCCCTGCATCTGCCCCTCGACCTGCGTGCGGTTGATGGCGAACCCGCAGTCGTGGGCGCCCGTGATGCGGTGCAGCGTGACCTGCCCCGTCTCCTCGTCCACGGAGAGCTCCGCGACCTGGGCCGAGCACCCGTACGCCGGCGACGTGCCCACCGCCGCGCCCTTGTAGGACCCGCCGAGCGGGGGCGGCTTGTACTTGCCGCGCCCGACGATCGCCCCCTTTTCGAGGAAGGCGATCCGCGAGGCTTCCTTGAACGTCAGCCCTTCGCCGTCCGGCAGATCCGTGAAGCCGCGATGTTCCCGGGCGTAGGTCTCCCGGAGCGGCGAGAAGTCCACCCCGCCGGCCGGCGCGCGGACCCGGCCGTCCTCGAGCACCAGCACTCCGGCATCGACGCCGAGCCGCTCCGCGACGGCTTCCAGCAGCTGGCGTTTCACGTCTTCCGCCGCCTCCTTCGTCGCGTGTCCCGTCATGAGCGTCGTCCGCGAGGAGTAGGCGCCGAAGTCCAGCGCGAGGTCCGTGTCGCCCGAGAGCACCTTGACGTCCGACAGCGGCACGCCCAGCACCTCGGCCGCGATCATGCCCATCACGGTGTCGCACCCCTGGCCGATGTCCGCAGCGCCCGAGAGGACGTGGACGGCGCCCCCCACCTCGGGGATCTTCACCAGCACGGTGCAGTGCGGCGTGTCCGAGCGGTAGATGGGATAGCCCGCCCCCGAGACGAAGAAGCCCGAGGCGGCACCGATGCCTTGCCGGCGCCCGGCGTCCCCGCGTTTCGTTTCCCAGCCCGATCCGTCCCGCACCGCCTCCAGGCATTCGCGCATGCCCAGGCTGCTCATGTTCAGCTCGTTGCAGGTGACCTCGCCCGCTTCCATCACGTTCTTGAGCCTCAGCGAGATCGGGTCCATCCCGAGCGCGTCGGCGAGATCGTCCATCAGGGACTCGAACAGCGCTCTCGCCACGACGCCCCCGTGGCCTCGCTGGGCCCCGCACGCCGGCTTGTTCGTCACCGTGCGGTACCCGTCGTAGGTCATGCACGGAAGGCGGTACGGGCCGCCCAGAAGCGATCCCGCGTAGTAGACCGTCGCGATGCCGAAACTCGTGTAGGCGCCCCCGTCCATGATGTTGTCGTGATCGAGGTAGACGAGCGTCCCGTCGCGCTTCGCACCCAGTTCCATCTCGTGCAGGAAGCGGTGGCGCCCCCGCGCGTGGAGAAACGCCTGCTCCCGCGTCAGCCGCACCTTCACGGGACGTCCCGTCCGCATCGCGAGAAGGCACGCTGCGATCTCGTGCGTCCCGCAGGAGGCCTTCGGGCCGAAACCGCCTCCCACCGCGGGTTTCACCACCCGGACCTTTCCCACCGGCACCTTCAGGACCATGGACAGGATCCGCTGGACGTAGTGCGGGACCTGGGTCGAACTCCACAGCGTCAGGAATCCCCGCTCGTCGAACCGCGCCATGCAGCATTGCGTTTCCAGGAACCCGCCGTTCTGCATCTGGTTGGAGAGCTTGCCCGAGACGGTGACCTCGGCCTCCTTTCTCGCCTTCTCCACGTCCCCGAACGCCTGGTGGACCTCGGCCGCGATATTCCGCGCATACTTCTCGTGGAGCTGCGGCGCGCCATCCTTCATCGCCTCCACCGGATCGAGGACGGCGGGAAGTTCCTCGTAGTCCACCTCGATCCGGGAAAGGGCTTCCAGCGCGGTCCGCTCGTCCTCGGCCGCGACGGCCGCGATCTCGTCCCCGACGTAGCGGACCTTCCCGGAGGCGAACACGGTCTCGTCGTAGCGGGCGGGGCTCACCCCGAAGGGGATCGCGCCGGCCTCCTTCGCCGTGACCACGTCGGCCACGCCGGGCAGGGCCGCGGCCTTCGACGCGTCGAGGCGCAGGATCTTCGCGTGGGCGTGGGGCGACTGGAGGATCGCGGCGTGGAGCATTCCCGGCATCTTCATGTCGTCGGTGTAGATCGCGCGCCCGCAGGCCTTGTCGGCGGCGTCCAGGCGCCGTGCCCGGGTGTTGAGTACGCGGTAGGGATTCATGGAAGCCTCGAAGGGTTCGCGTCGGGGAGGTATAATGAAAAGGAAGAAGATGTCCCTTCCGAGGGAAGGAGCATGGACAAAAAGGACATCTCGCACGATCGAAACCAGGAAACCAGCCTGGAAAAGGCCCGCTGGTTCGCGGCCCTCACCATGGAACGCCGCATCGAAGTGTTCTGCGAATTCGTCAACATGATTCTCGCCGTGAATCCGCATCTCGCCGATCGGAAAGATGCTCGACAAGCTTCAGCCCGTATTCAGATCCTTGAACGCCCATGACGTCCGCTACCTCGTCATCGGGGGGATCGCGGCGGCGTTGCACGGCGTGCCGCGAGCCACGTTCGACCTCGATCTCCTCATCGAACCGACGCCGGACAACGCCGAGCGGCTCCTGAAGGCCCTGCGGGAAGCCGGCATCGTGACCGCGGAACTCACCGATCCCGATTCCCTGCTCGAGCATGAAATCAGCGTCTTCAAGGACATCCTCAGAATCGACGTCCAGATCCAAACACCCGGGATCCGCTTCGAGGACGCCTGGAAAAACAAGGTGGAAGTCCCGTACGAGGGCGAGACGATCCTTCTCGTCTCGAAGGAAGATCTCATACGGTCGAAAAAAGCGGCCGGACGAAAGGTGGACCTCGAGGACGTCGCCATTCTGGAAAACCTCCGCTGAAATCTGCCCGCCGTCGCGCCTTGCACAGGAAAATGTAATGGGGGGTCTGCGAATATCTACAATCCCTTTGCCCGCGATCCTAGATCCACAACGACTCAACGACTCAACGGCCCTCCCCCTCGCATCGCCTTCGCCGCCGCAAGCACCGCCTCCACGATCTTCTGGTAGCCCGTGCAGCGGCACAGGTTCCCCGAGATCGCGCGGCGAACCTCTTCTTCCGTGGGATCGGGATGGTCGGCCAGGAAATGCTTCGCCGTCAGGATCATGCCCGGCGTGCAGAATCCGCACTGGATCGCCCCGCCCTCGATGAAGGCCTCCTGCACGGGGTGGAGCCGGTTGCCCTCGGCCACGCCCTCGATCGTCTCGATCTCGGAGCCGGCCGCCTGCACTGCCAGGATCAGGCAGGCGTTCTGCGGCTTGCCGTCCACCAGCACGGTGCAGCTTCCGCATTCTCCCAGGCCGCATCCCTCCTTGGCGCCGGTCAGGCCGAGATCGTCCCGCAGGACCTCCAGAAGCGTCCGGTTGGGGAAGACGGCCGCTTCACGCTCCCGCCCGTTCACATGCAACCGTATCAGTCTTTTTTCCAATGCGCGCCATTCCATGAACTTGTGAACCTATGCACATATGGCCATATGTGCATATGGCCATAGGGTCATTGGGTCATGCGTTCCCTTGTCTGTTCCGGGGTTCCACTCTCCTGCGATCGCCTCCAGGCTTTAAGCAGGGCACGGAACGCTAGTACTTCCGCCATCTCTTTCCGGTACGCCGCCGATCCGCGGAAGTCGTCGATCGGGCGCGCTTCTCCTGCGGCCCGCTGCGCCGCTCGACGCAGAACGGAATCCTCGAGCGTCTTGCCTTCCAGGAAGCCGGACGCTTCCGTCGCGAGAAGGGGAACCGGCGCCACCGATCCCAGCACGATGCGCGCCTTCTCGATTCGCCCCTTGGAGAGCCAGAGCGCGGCCGCGGCGGAGACGAGCGTGATCTCGTAGGCCTTTCTCGTTCCCAGCTTGACGTACGCGCTTCCAACGGGGTGCTCGGGCGCGCGAAAGCGGACCGCCGTCAGGATTTCCCCCGGCTCCAGCACCGTGCTTCCCGGCCCCGTGAAGAAGGATTCCGCCTTCACCGCCCGGCGTTTTCCCGAGGCGGATTCGAGTTCCAGAACCCCTTCCAGGGCGACGGTCGCCGGCGCCGTGTCCGCGCAGGGGCGCGCGTTGCAGAGGTTGCCGCCGAAGGTCGCCCGGTTGCGGACCTGCGGGGATCCCACGGAACCGGCGCCGTCGGACAGGGCCCCGAGAAACCCCTCGATCTCCGGGGACGCGGACAGTTCCGCCATCGTGACCAGGGGTCCGAAGACGGCGTTTCCATCGGGCGAGACCTCGCAGGTCCCGAGGCCGGGAATTCGCGCGAGGGAGACCAGGATCTCCGGAAAAGGCCCGGGACGAAAGGCGGGGCCCGAGGGGAAGCGGTTCCGGCGATCGTATTCCCGCTTCAGATCGGGAAGGAGGTCGGTCCCCCCGGCGAGGATCCGCGTTCCGGGCTCTTGACCGCGGAGGATCTCGTGAAGCGCGTCGAGCGTTTCCGGTTCCAGGATCTCGAAAGAGGGCAAAAGCATCAAATCACCCTACTCCTTCGGCTTCGAGCCGTCAATCCGCCCGGCGCATTCGTGGTAGACTCGTAGCGTGTTGCGCATGATTTCATGGATCAGGGTTGAGGATTTCAGAATGCTCCAGGATTGTTTCGCCGTCGTGACCTCGATCCTCCGCGGCGTCGAGGTGCGTCTCGCAGCATCGAAGAGCCCCCGCTGGAAGGGGAAGCGGCTGTCCGTGTGGATCGCCCTGCTGGGCCTGGCAGGATTGCTTGCCCTCCCGGAGGGGCGGGAAGCCCGCGCGGAGCCCGGCCGAAAGAGCGATGAGAGCGCGGCTGGGGAAGCGGCGCAGGCGTCGATCGTCGAAGGGGACCTCTACGGCGTGTTGATCGGGCGTTTTCCTCGGACCGTCGGCGAGGGGGGCGAAAGGGACCGGATGCCGCGCGACGAGGCCTTGAGAGAGCATCCCGCCTGGAAACGGCTGGATGCAGCCTGGTCGGAAGCGGCGCGCTTGACCTCGGATCGCTACGTCCGGTGGCCCTTCACCACGAAGGAGAAAAGCGATCTCGTTCAGAGACTGCGAGCCGGGGGGGGATTTCTGTACGAACTGGAGAAGGCGGGTCTGTTGACCCCCGCGGAGGCCGGATACCTTCTCGAGGAGCTGGACGATCTGGTCACGAGAAGCTGGTACTTACGCGTGTCGGATCGGGTGAATCCCAGCGTCAACCCGGCGCCCGCCCCTGAGCATCCCTGGGATCCGAGCGTGGAGTACTTCCAGGAGCGGCTCCACCTCCTGCAGAAGCTCGCGGGCCAGGGCGCCGTCAACGCGGAAGCCCTCGGCAAGATCCTCGGATGCGTCAAGAAGGCGATGAAACCGCTGCTCAAGGCGAGAGAGAAGGAGGCGGTCACGTTCCGGGAGAGGATCGAGGTCCTGCTCGACAGGATCGAAGCCGCCTCGAAGGCCCCCGACGGCGCGCGTCCCCGCTCGCTGGCCGGCCACCCCGCCTGGCAGAGCGTGGACCTCGCGTTGAGGCGGGTGCAGGGCCTGCGTGGGCGGTACGGAGGGTGGCATCGACCGACGACCGAAGAAAAAATCCGCCTGCTCGAGCGCCTGGTCCGGGCCCGCCGGGGTCTCGACACCTTGGTCGCAGAGAAGAGGATCACGGAAGCGGAGGCCGGGCTGGTGGCCTTCGAGATCCGGGCGTGGGAGAGATGGGTCCCGCACCTTCCCGAGAAGGACCGGGAGCTTCCCTACGACGCCGCCCCCTCGAGGCCGCGTCCCGTGAACGCCGTGCTGGTGGGGATGAAGGCGCTGGTGGACTGCCTCCCGTTCCTGGAAGAAGCCGCGGCGCAGGACCGCGTCACGCCGGAGGTGTGGGACGTCGTGAAGTCGCGTATCCGGCATGCACTCGAGAACCTCTCCCACCCCGAAGCCCTGGCGGCTCTCCTCCCGGGACGACAGAGACAGGCCTCGAGACTGCGCGAGAAGGTCGGAGGGTTGGTCGAGACCCTGAAGGTCCGGCTTCGATGACTCCTTCCCCGGAAGACGGAAGCGCGAGGCCTCTCGGGGATACATCCCGCGCCCGCGCCCGCGACCCATGACCCATGACTAATGACCAATACCCCTCACCGCCCCCGCTTCGCCCGCATCGCCTTGTAGAGGAACCACCGGGCGTGCGTTCGCCGGAGGCGCTTGAAATCGACCTTCGCGAACGCTTTCTCCCGCGCCTTCTTCCCGTCCCAGCTCTCGGCGAAGGCGTTGAGGTAGGCCTGCAGGTGATCCTTGCGCTTCTGGCCGGGGCCGCGCTCGAAGAAGACCACCCAGCTGACCGCATGGATCTTGTCGCCCTCTTCCAGGCGCTCCCGCTCGAAGAGGTCCGAAGGCGCCGGCGCCTCCCGGGACGTCAGCGCTTCCTCGATGCCCAGCGCCGCCTCCCATTCCACGCGACCGTCGGAAAAATCCAGCGCGGGACCCAGACCCAGACCGAAGTAGAGCGCCGCGCCTTCCGTGAACCAGGCCTCCGGCAACGCCCCCGTTCCCTGGAGGATGAACTGGCGGAACACGCAACGCGTCGTCTCCAGGATGTCGATCTCCGCGCGGCTGAAGCGGCGCGACTGCTTGCCGAACGGAAGCACCCCGAACACCACCGCCCTCGCCTCCTCGAAGAACACCGCCGGAAGGGACGCCGAAACGTTGCTCTCCTTCTTGAACGCCGAGAAACTCTCCGCGTCGCCGAAAAAACGGGCAACGTAGCGGTACGACGGACGACCCGCTTCCGGGAACACGCGCCTCATCTCCTTCAGCGAAGCCTCCAGGAGATTCCCCGCTTCCTCGGAAACCTCGGGCTCGGCGTTCGTCGCGATCTCGAAGCTCTCCGTGGTCTCCACGCGCCACCCCTCCGGATGGGGGAGGCCCCGCGGTGACGACGCTGTCGTCTGCAGACTCCCGATCATCGCCTCCACCGTGCCCGTGTAGGCCTCCCGGTCCGACGGCGCATAACGAAACGTCAACACCAGAACCTGGCGAAAACGCCTCAGGTAGAGCTCCACATCGCAATGCGCCTCCGAATGCAGGTCGAGACGAACCCCCTCGTCGAAACCGCCGCCCTCGAAGGCGCTCTTCTCGATGGGTACGGGGCTTTCCTCCCCGCTTCCGGACAGGCGGCGGCGCACGATCGCCTTCAGATCCCCCAGCGTGGGATAGGACTCGATCTTCACGTGGACCGGATCCGCTTCCTCCACGCAAAAGAAGAAGGCCAGCATCGCGCTTCCGAAGACATCGAGCCGCTTCGCAGTCCCCGGATCGATGCCCTCGGGAACACGGAAAGACAGCGAGAGAAGCTCGTCCGTCCGGGCAGGGCCGAGAACCGGCGCCGTCGCCTCGTCTTCCCCGAAAAGCGGACCGGAGCCCCCGAAAAGAAGGGCCGCAAGGAAAATGCCCAGGATGGGAAGACGAGCACTTGTCATGCGACGATTGTATCAGGCGTTCCGGACGGATGCATCCGTGGCGCCCGGCCGGCGGCCGCGCGCCCTTCGCCTTGCGGCAATAAAGTAAAGTTGTACAATAGACATTAAATGAGACGCGTCGAAAGGAGCCGGAAAACCGGCATCCAGAATCCGGTTGACCTCTCGATGGAGGGTGCTACAATCGCGCCTTCTTTTCGGGGGATGCGATCGAAAAGAGCTGGGTGCGGCATCCACCAGCACAGGAGAGAACGGTGCAGATCTCGATATCCCGGACCCGCTTGAACGACCCCCGTCGCGCCAAGGTGGAGGAGATCTCCGGGCAGGACCTGAACGCCTGCTACCAGTGCGGCAAGTGTTCCGCCGGTTGCCCTTCCGCGTTCATCATGGATCTCCTCCCTCACCGGATCATCCGCGATCTGCAGATGGGGCTGGTCGACGAAGCCCTTTCCTCCGACACCCCTTGGGTTTGCGCCTCTTGCGAAATCTGCTCCGTACGGTGTCCTCGCGGGATCGAGGTGGCCCGTGTCATGGAGGGGATCCGGCAGATCGCGCTTCGGGCCCGCGAGGACCGCATCGAGATCGAGGCGCTTCCGGCCAAGACGCTCAAGGATGCCCCGCCCATCGCCCTCGTCGCGAGCTTCAAGAAAACGACATCCTGACCATCACTCGGGAGGGACACGCGAGGTGGCGCAGAAAAAGAGTTATACCTACTACCCCGGATGTTCCCTGAAGCGTTTCGGAGAACCCTTCGAGCGGTCCACCTTCGCCGTCGCCGAAGCCCTGGAGATCGAACTGAAGGAGATGGAGCTCTGGAACTGCTGCGGAACCGTTCACGGCCTCTCCCAGGACGGGCTGATCCACAAGGTCGCGCCTTTGCGGAATCTTCTTCGCGCCCGCGAGCAGGGCGCCCAATCCGTCGTGACGCTCTGCGCCATCTGCTACAACACGCTCAAGCGGACCAACCTGTTTCTCCAGGAGGACGAGGGGGCGCGACGCCGCCTCAACGAGTTCCTGGACGACTACGAGCCCTATGCGGGGGATCTCCCCGTCCGCCATTTTCTGGAAGTCCTCCGGGACGATGTGGGATTCGACGAGATCCACAAAGCCGTGACGAGGCCCTTGCAAGGGCTGGCCGTGAGTCCCTACTACGGCTGCACGCTGGTGCGGCCCGGCGAACTCGGTCTGGACGACATGGAGAGGCCCACCGTCCTCTCGGATCTCTTGAAGGCGATCGGCGCCGAGGCCGTGGAATCTCCCTGCGCCACGGAATGCTGCGGCGCCTATCACGCCGTGGGGGATCCCGACATCGCGTCCGTCTACTCGGGACGCGTTCTCGGGACGGCCCACCGCCGGGGCGCCCGCATGCTGGCGGCCAGCTGTCCCCTTTGCGTCTACAACCTGGATACGCGCCAGGAGGCATCCAGGCGGATCGAACCGTCCCTCCCCCGGATGCCGGTCCTCTATTTCACCCAGCTGCTCGGATGGGCGCTGGGCGCGCCGCCCGCATCCCTGGGACTGGAGGCCATGGCGGTGGACCCGCGGCCTGTTCTGCAGGAAGCGGGCTTCGATGTGGAAACCGATTCCGAAACCCTCGTGGAAGCATGAGCCGGGCCCGTGACGGAATGGCCGGCGCCTTCCCGGACCGGGCCCGCCGGATGATTCACCGGTACTGTGGATAGGAACATGTCTAGATTCGGGGTGTTCATCTGCCAGTGCGACGCCCGGCCAACGACCCCGCCGGATCCGGAGGCCCTGGCCTCGGAAGCCGCGAAGGACGGCCGCGTGGCTTTCGCCGAGATCGTGGAAGATCTCTGCGCAAGGCCTTTCGCGGGCGTGATTCGCGACGCCATCGGGGGCCGGGACATCGACGGGGCCGTTCTCGCCGCCTGCGAACCCGCCGTCCATGAATCCACCTTCCGCTCCCTTCTCTCCTTCCAGGGCGTTCCGCCTCACAAGGTCGCCGTGGTGGACACGGGCGCGGAGGGTGAGCTCGCCGGAATCCTGCAGGAAACCCTCGACCGGCTCGCCGGCGCGACGGAAAAGCCGTCCGGGGACGTGGTGCCGCGGGCCCTGGTCATCGGGGGGGGCGTCGCGGGGATCCAGGCCTCGCTCGACATCGCCTACGGCGGATGCGAGGTCTTCCTGGTCGAGAAGGACACCAGCATCGGCGGCCACATGCTTCAGCTCTCCGAGGTCTTCCCCACGCTCGACTGCCCCCAGTGCATCATGACGCCCAAGATGGTCGAGGTGGCCCAGCACCCCAACGTGAAGCTCCGCGCGTACTGCGAGGTCGATTCCATCGAAGGGGAGGCGGGACGTTTCAAGGTCCGGATCCGGCACAAGACCCCCTACATCGACTGGGACAAGTGCACGGGATGCGGCGAGTGCGCCAAGGCCTGCCCCGTGGATCTCTATTCCGACTGGGATCGCGGGGTCGCCACCCAGAACGCGGCGTATCGCCCCTTCGCCCAGGCCGTGCCCAACAAGTTCGCCATCGAAAAGCGCGGCCTCTCCCCCTGCCGGGCCGCCTGCCCCGCCGGTCTGAACGCCCACGCCTACGTCTCGCTCATCAAGGCCGGCAAGTTCGAGCGCGCGCTCGAGATCGCCCGCGAGGGCGTGCTTTTTCCCGGCATCCTCGGCCGCGTCTGCCCGCACCCTTGCGAGACCGCCTGCCTGCGGGGAACGGTGGACGAGCCCGTCCGCATCTGCGCCCTCAAGCGGTTCATCGCGGACCGCGACGAGGGACCGGTTCCCGTTCCCGAGCGGGCCCCCGATACGGGGAAGAAGGTGGCCGTCGTGGGATCCGGACCGGCGGGCCTCGCGGCCGCCCACGACCTCCGGTGCTGCGGGCACGCCGTGACCGTGTTCGAGGCCAACGATCGGATCGGCGGCATGATGGCCTTCGGCATTCCGGACTACCGACTGCCGCGCGACGTGCTCGAAAAGGAGACCCGGGATCTTCTCGAGGCGATGGGCGTCACGTTCCGGTTGAACACGCGGATCGGAAAGGACGTCGCCTTCGACGACCTGCGATCCGGACACGACGCCGTGCTGCTGGCGGTGGGGGCGTGGAAGGGCGTTCCGCTTCGGGTCCCGGGCGAGGACCTCGGGGGCGTCATGCTCGGGGTGGATTTTCTCGTCGCGGTGAACCGGGGCGGGAAACCGGACATCGGCAACCGGGTCGCCGTCATCGGCGGAGGCAACACGGCCATCGACGCGGCCCGGTGCGCGCTCCGCCTCGGCGCCGAGGAGGTCACACTCGTGTACCGCCGGTCGCGGGCCGAGATGCCCGCGAGCCCCGAGGAGATCGAAGCGGCCGAGGAGGAAGGCGTGCGCATCCGCCTTCTGGCCAGCCCCGTCTCGGTGAAGGGGGAGGGAAGCCGCGTGACGGGTCTGGAGATCCAGAAGAACCGGCTGGGAGAGCCCGATGCCTCGGGCCGGAGACGGCCCGTCCCCGTGCCGGGATCCGAGGAGGTCCTTTCCGTCGATACGGTTCTTCCCGCCGTCAGCCAGGGGCCCGATCTGCGCGGGCTGGAGGCGGACGGCGAGACCGCCGTGACGCGCTGGTCCACCCTGGAGGCGGACGAGACCACGCTGGCCACGTCGCTGGAGGGCGTGTTCGCGGCCGGGGACGCGGTGACCGGTCCGGACACGGTGGTCGGGGCCGTCGCGGGCGGACGCCGGGCCGCCGAATCGATCCGGCGGCTTCTGGAGGGACGCGACCTGGCCGAGGACCGGGACCCGCCCAGGCCCCCCGTCGTCGAGACGCCGGACACGCGGCACGCGCGTTTGGGCCGGCGCCCGCCCTTGCCGGCGCGTCCGGCCGTGGAACGACGGCGCACCTTCGAGGAGGTGGAGGGGGGGCTGGACGAGGAGGCGGCCGTGGCCGAGGCCTCCCGTTGCCTGTCCTGCGGCGGGTGCTGCGAGTGCATGGAATGCGTGAAGGCGTGCGAGGCCCAGGCCGTGAACCACGATCTACGCGACCGGATCGAGGAGGTGGAGGTGGGGGCGGTGGTGATGGCCACAGGGTACGAGCTGTACGATCCCCTCCGCATCCAGGAATACGATCCCGATCCCGACATCATCGACGGGATGCAGTTCGAGCGGATCCTGTGCCCCTCCGGTCCCACGGACGGCCAGGTGTTCCGCCCCTCCGACGGACGGGTGCCCAAGGAGGTCGTCCTTCTCACGTGCGTGGGATCCCGGGACCCGGCGCAGCACAAGGCGTACTGCTCGCGGGTCTGCTGCATGTACCAGATCAAGATGGGCATGCTGTACCGGCACGCGGTCCACGACGGGCAGGCCCATATGTTCTACATGGACATCCGGTGCGACGGGAAGCTCTACGAGGAGTTCTACCAGCGGGGCCAGGAAGAGGAAGGGATCCATTTCATCCGTGGACGCGTCTCCCGCATCTACCGTGACGGGGATCAGCTGGTCGTCAAGGGGGTGGACACGCTGGCGGACCGCGCGGTGGAGATCCGGGCGGATCTCGTGGTCCTGGCCACGGCGATGATTCCCCGGCCGGAAGGCGTCCGGGACGCGAAGCGGTTCGGCGTGGAGACCGACGCCGACGGTTTCATGCGGGAGCTCCACGGCAAGATGATGCCCCTCGATTCCTCCCGCGAGGGCCTTTTCCTCGCCGGAACGTGCCAGGGGCCGAAGGACATCCCCGAGTGCGTGGCCCACGCCTCCGGAACGGCGGGGCGGGTGCTGGCGCTTCTCGGCAAGGGGCGCAGGAAACGCGAGCCGGAACCGGCGGCCCAAACGGTGAGTTCTGGAAAACCATGAAGCGCATAGGCGTTTTCGTCTGTCATTGCGGGAAGAACATCGCCGCGTCCGTGGACGTGAAGAAGGTGGTGCAGGAGATCCGCACGTACCCCGGCGTCGTCCACGCCGAGGATTACATGTACATGTGTTCGGACCCGGGGCAGGAGATCGTCCGCAAGGCCATCCACGAGAAGCATCTCGATGCCGTCGTGATGTCCAACTGCTCGCCGAGCCTTCACCAGAACACGTTCCGCCGGCTCGTGGCCAAGGAGGGCCTGAATCCCTACATGTGCGAGGTGGCCAACATCCGCGAGCAGTGTTCCTGGCCCCATCCCGGCCAGATGGAGACCGCCACGCGGAAAGCCCTGAACATCATCCGCGGCATCGTGGAGAAGGTCCGGCGCAACGAGGAACTCACCCCCTCCGTGGTGCCGCTCACCAAGCGCGTCCTGGTCATCGGCGCCGGCGTGGCCGGCATGCAGGCCGCGCTCGACATCGCCGACGCCGGGTTTCCGGTCGTGCTGGTCGAGCGCGAGCCCTCGCTGGGCGGGCACGCCATGCAACTGGGGCTCACCTTTCCCCACTTCCAGCGGCCCGCCTGCTTCCTGGCCCCCTGGTTCGACCGCATCGCGCGGCACCGGGACATCCGGCTCTACACCTACGCCGGGATCGAGGACGTGGACGGATTCGTGGGCAACTTCGAGGCCCGCATCCGCCGCAAGGCGACCTCCGTCGACCCGGAGGCCTGCGACGGTTGCATGAAGTGCGCGGACGCCTGTCCCGTCTCCCTCCCCTCGGCCTTCGACCGCGGGCTTTCCGAGCGCAAGGCGATCTACCGGAACCACGCCCGCGCCTTTCCCGCGCGGCCCGTCATCGACCGGCAAGCCTGCCTCCGCTTCACGGGGGAGGCGTGTTCCGCCTGCGCGGACGCCTGCCCGAAGAACGCCATTCGCTTCGACGGCGAGGACGAGATCGTCGAGGAGGACGTCGGCGCCATCGTGGTGGCGAGCGGCTTCGACCTCATGGACAAGAACGAACTGGGGGAGGTGGAACCGGATCCGGACGTCCTCGATTCCCTGCAGTTCGAGCGCCTCCTCGACCCCGAGGGGCCGACCGGCGGGCGCGTGCTCCGGCCCTCGGACGGCGGGGAGGCCCGCACCGTCGTCTTCGTCCAGTGCGCCGGATCGCGCAACCCCCAGCACCGGAAACCCTACTGCTCGAAGATCTGCTGCATGTACACCGCCAAGCAGGCGCGGCTCTTCCGGCAGAAGGTCCCGGGCTCGACGGCGATCGTCAGCTACATCGACGTGCGCGCCACGGCGAAGGGGTACGAGGAGTTCTACCAGGCCGCCACGGAAGAGGACGGCGTCACCTACGTCCGCGGGAGGATCGGGCGCGTCTTTCGCGACGGAAAGACGCTGAAGGTGACGGGCGTGGACACCCTCTCCGGCAAGGCCCTCGAGATCGAGCCGGACATCGTGGTGCTGGCGATGGCCGTGGTGGCGCATCCCACGGCAAGAACCCTGGCGCGGACCCTCAACATCATCGTGGACGGGCACGGCTTCGCCTCCGAGGCCCACATGAAGCTCGGACCCGTGGAGACCCTCACCGCCGGCATCACCATCGCCGGAACCTGCCAGATGCCCAAGGACATCTCCCACGCCGTCTACTCGGCCTCCGGCGCGGCGAGCAAGGTGATCTCCCAGTTTTCCCGGGAGGAACTGCTCCACGATCCCGTCATCGCCGAGGTGGACCCGGAGGTCTGCTCGGCCTGCGGGAAGTGCGTGGACGTCTGCGCCTACGGCGCGCCCTTCATCGACGAGAAGAAACGCGTGGCCTGCGTGAACGTGGCCATCTGCGAGGGGTGCGGAGCCTGCGCCGCAGCCTGCCCCTCGGGCGCCATGCGACACAGGAACTTCACCGCGCGGCAGTTCATGGAAATGGTCGACAACGCCGTCAAGACGTACTGATCCGGGATTTCGAAAGGTTGATGTGGCAATGGCTGACGTTCGTAGTGAACCACGAAACGGAGTGGAGGGGTGGAGCACTGCTTCGCTGACGCGCGCGGTTTGCAGCACTCCGCCATCGCTACGTGTCTCACTACGAACCGTTGCCGGAATCTTGCATGGAAAGCCGGCTTCCAGCCGGCGATACAGAACGAGGCTTTCTTGACCGAAGCGAACCCGACAACCGCGGATCGGAAGACGCCGGCCCCCGCCGGACGCTCCGTCCTCGTCGTCGGCGCCGGCGTGGCCGGCATCAAGGCCTCCCTCGACCTCGCCGAGGCCGGCGTGCACGTCTACCTGCTCGACATCCGACACCACGCCGGGGGCACCCTCGCCCAGCTGGAAAAGCAGTTCCCCACCAACCACTGCGGCATGTGCCGGGCCCTCCCCTCCCTCGGCGGAAGGCCCACCCAGGGGTTCTGCCTCCGGCGGGAGATCTATCACGAGAACGTCACCCTCCTGCCCGGCACCGCGTTGACCGGGCTCTCCGGCGAGGCCGGGAACTTCGAGGCCGTCCTGGAGACCCGCCCCTCCGGCGTGGACGCCGCGCTCTGCATCGCCTGCCGGCGATGCCTCGACGTCTGCCCCGTCGAGGTCCCCGACGAGTTCAACGAGGGGCTCTCGACCCGGAAGGCGATCTACATCCGCTATCCGCTGGCCGTGCCCAACATCTACGCCGTCGATTTCGATGCCTGCACGCGTTGCGGCAAGTGCGTGGAGGCCTGCCCGACGAACGCCGTCAACCTCGAGGTGAAGCCGGAGAAGAAGACGCTTGCCGTCGGCGCCGCCATCCTCACCGCGGGCTTCGAGGAGTTCACCGCCTCGTCCCTCGGACAGTACGGCCACGGCCGCTGGAAGAACGTCGTCACCGGCATCGAGTTCGAGCGCCTCCTCAGCGAGGTGAATCCGGAAGGCGGCGCCCTGCGCCGGCCCTCCGACGGGAAGAAGCCCCGGCGCATCGCCTTTCTCCAGTGCGTCGGGTCCCGGGATACCGAGCGCCCCTATTGCTCCGGCGCTTGCTGCATGTTCGCCCTCAAGGAAAGCCTCATGGCGCTGGAGGCGGACGATGATGTCGAGGTCCACGTCTTCGCCATGGACGTCCGCGCCTTCGGCAAGGGATACCATCGCTACCTCGAAGGGGCCAAACGCAGAGGCGTCCGCATCCGGCGGGGGCGCATCCCCGCCCTCCGGGAGACCCCCGGGACGGGCAACCTGGAGTTGACGGTGGCCGACGAGGAGGGACGGCCCCGGCCGGAGGTCTTCGACATGGCCGTCCTCTCGGTGGGGTTCCGGCCGCCGCCGGGAGCGAAGGACCTGATGACGGCCGCGGGACTCGAACCCGGCCCGCACGGGTTCTGTCCCACGGCGCCCCTCGCCCCCGTGGACACGGAGCGCGAGGGCGTGTTCGTCGCCGGCCCGCTGAGCGAGCCCAAGGACATCCCCGAGACCATCGCCCAGGCCTCCGCCACGGCGGCACGGGTCCTGGCCCTCGTCGCCCCGGAGCCGGAGCCGGCCCCGGCGGAAGGGGACGCGCAAGCCGAGGACGCGGAAGGCGCCGGGAAGCCGGCGGAGGAGCGGGAAGCGCGCGCGGCCGTCGTCCTCTGCGCGTGCGCCGGCGAGATCGGAGACGCGCTCGACCTCGAGGCCCTCGGCGAGGCGATGAAGGCGCATCCTTCCGTGGCGCACGTGGAGATCTCCCGCGTCCTGTGCGCGGCCCAAGCGCCGGAAGAAGCCGCCCGGCGGGCGGTCGAGGCGGGAGCGGACCGCATCCTCTTCGGGGCCTGCGTTCCCTACCGGTTTGCCGCCCTGTTCCGGAAGGCGGCCGTCGAGGCGGGACTGGGCCCCGAGATGGTGGAGACGGTGAACCTGAAGGAGGGCGTGGTCTGGGTCCACGAGGGGACGGAGGCCTTCGAGAAGGCGAAGGTGCTCCTTCGGATGGCGCTCGGCCGGCTCCTTTTGCAGCGGCCGGAGACGACCCAATCGTTTTCCGTACGCCGCGAGGTCCTGGTGGCGGGCGGGGGACCCGCCGGGCTCACGGCGGCCGTGGCCCTCGCGGAATCGGGGTTCCCCGTGCACCTCGTCGAGAAGACGGACAGCCTCGGCGGGCATCTGCGCGAACCGCCGCCCACCTTCGAGAGAGGCGACGCGAAGGCGTTTGTCGAGGACCTGATCGCGAAGGCGGAAGCCGCCCCGAACGTCACCATCCACCTCCAGAGCGAATGGGCTTCCCTTGCGGGTTCCGCCGGGAACTTCCAGAGCCGGATCCGCGGCCCCGCGGGGAACGAGGAGATCCGCCACGGCGCGGGCATCGTCGCGGTGGGGGGGACGCGGGTCGACCCCGGCGCCTACCTGTGCGGGGAACACCCGCGCTCGATGACGCAGCTGGACTTCGCGCGCCGGATCGCGTCGGGGGAGATCGACCCCGCGTCGGTGGAGACGGTCGCGGCGATCCTCTGCGCGGGGCTTCGGTCCGACCCGCGCCCCTGGTGCGGCCGCGCCTGCTGCGTGGAAACGCTCGCAGCGCTGGAAACGGTGCTCGACGCGAACCCGAAGGCGAAAGTGTACGTGTTCCACCGGGACGTGATGACCTACGGGTTCTTCGAGGAGGACTACCTCCGGCTGCGGGAGAAGGGCGCCCTCTTCATCCGCATCGATCCTCTTGGAGAGGAAGGGCCGCCTTCCCGCCCCGGCGTGAGAGCCGAAGGGGAAGGGCTTTCGGTGGAGGGCTACGATCCCGCGGCCGGCGCTTCGCTCCGGATCCGGCCGGACTACCTGGTCGTCTCCTCGGGATGGGGCCCGCCGGAGACCTTCGTCCTGGCGGACACGCTCGGCGTGGAACTGGACGAGGACGGGTTTTTCCACGAGACGGACGTGAAGTGGCGTCCGGTCGATTTCGTCAAGGACGGGTTGTTCCTGGCCGGCCACGCCCATTCGCCGCGCACGACGCGGGAGGCGGTCTGGACGGCGCTCGCGGCGGCCGGCAGGGTCCTGTCGCTGTTGTCGAAGGGATCCGTCACGCAGAGGGTGCCGGTCGTTTCCGAGGTGGACGCCCGGCGGTGCTCGGGGTGCGGGGCGTGCGTGGAGGCCTGCCCCTTCGAGGCGAGATTCCTCGACGAGACGTCGGGGGTGGCGGTCGTCCGCGAGGCCCTGTGCCAGGGTTGCGGCGCGTGCCAGACCGCGTGTCCCAACGACGCCGCGAAGATCCTCGGCTTCAAGCATCGGCAGGTCTCGGCGATGATCGACGCGGCGCTGGAGATAGGAACGTAAATCTGAAATCTGGAATCCCTTGTTTTTTTGACCTCGGTGTCCTCTGAGCCTCTGAGGCTTTCTTTCGAGGCGACCATGGCTGAATTCGAACCGAAGATCGTCGGGTTCTTCTGCAACTGGTGTACGGCCACCGCCGCGGACCTCGCCGGCACGAGCCGGATGAAGTACCCGCCGAACGTGCGGCCCATCCGGACCATGTGTTCCGGTTCCGTGGACCCCGTCTACATCCTGATGGCGCTTCTGCGAGGCGCCGACATGGTCATGATCGGCGGATGCCATCCCGGGGAGTGCCACTACGTCAGCGGCAACTACAAGGCCCGGCGTCGCGTGGCGGCCCTCCACGAGATCCTCAAGACGCTGGATCTGGAGGAGGACCGCGTCTGGCTGAGATGGATCAGCGCCTCCGAGGGGAGGAAGTTCGCCGTGACCGCCGACGAGGTCACCGAGAGGGGCCGCGCGCTGGGCAAGAACCCCCTGGGAGACGAGTGGGAGCTCTGAAAGGAGACGCTTTCGTGAGCCTGACGGTGAAGATTCCGGAGACGGGACGCGTCGAGGCGGGCCGCCGCCTCGCCCGGGACCTGCTGGGCAAGGCGGGGTTCCAGGCGGTCCTGGTCCCGAAACGCGTCAAGAGCGGAGCGGGGGAACCCCCGGCGCTCATCACCTCCGAGAAACGGATGGATGAGGTGAACCCCTTCGTCGGCGTGATGCCCGTCAACACCGCCGCGGAGGTCGCCCGCATGACCAAGGTGACCCCCTTTCCCGGCAAGACGGCCCTGATCCTGAGGCCCTGCGAGATGCGGGCGCTGGTGGAGCTGGAGAAGCTGAAACAGGCGAAGCTCGACCATGCCGTGCGGATCGCCGTCGACTGCCCGGGCACCTACCCCGTGAAGGAGTTCAAGGACCGCGCCGGCGACGATCCGGAGAAGGACCTCGAGAAGAGGCTGTCGGGGGACGCCGAGGGCCTTCGGGACGCGTGCCGGGCCTGCGTCCACCCCGCCGCCCCCTGGGCGGACTTGAGACTCGCCCTCTTCGGAACGGGCGGGCCGGTCCTCGTGGAAGCCCTCACGCCCGCGGGCGAAGAGGTCGTGTCCGCTCTCGGCTACGAGGAGACCGAGGCCCCGGAACGGGACGCGGCGCTCGATCAGGAACGGGCGAAGCGCGACGCGTTCCGCGAGACCTTCCAGACGGACTTCCTCGCGTCCGTGAAGGGGCGGGAGGCGTTTCTGGACTACCTGTCCACGTGCCTGAGGTGCCAGAACTGCCGCACCGTCTGCCCGCTGTGCTACTGCAAGGAATGCTTCTTCGATTCGCCGACCTTCGAGCTGGAGGCGGAGAAATATCTCGGATGGGCGGGGCCCCGCGGTGCGCTGCGCATTCCCGCCGACACGCTCCTGTTCCACCTCACGAGACTCAACCACATGGTCCACTCCTGCGTCGCCTGCGGCATGTGCACCCAGGCCTGCCCGGCGGGCATCGACGTGGGCGCGCTATTCTCCTCGGTGGGGCGGAACGTCCAGAAGGTGTTCGCGTACGAGCCCGGCAAGAGCCCGGACGACGAGCTCCCGCTGTCCACCTTCCGGGAGGAGGAACTGGAAGTCTTCGGAGGCAAGTAGATTGAAATCGGTTCCGAGGAATCTTGGAACATTCGAAACAAGGACCGCCTTGGAGGGCGAGCCTCCCGGCGAGCCACATCGCTTGGCTCGGGAGGACCCTCGCCCTCCAAGATTGCGAAAAGGATCGAGATCAGAGCGGATTGGAGGGCGAGCCTCTCCTCCTTCGCTTGCCGGTGGTTGCGAGAGCTACGGAGGACCCTACGTAGCCCTTGCAAGAGCCGATCGGCGTAGTACGGGCCGGCGAGCCATAAAAAAGAATAAGGAGTGCAAAATCGTGTCGACACCGGGATTTTTTTCGACACTGAAAACGCTGAAATGTACTGAAGACGCTGATGGATTTCTAGGGTTAAAAAATATTTCGTCAGCGTATTCAGCTTTCATCAGCGTTCTCAGTGTCGAAAGAACACGGTGCTTCGGTCCTTCCTGTTCTGCACTCAGTAGTACGTTGCTGGATTTCGGATACCTTGCATGACCGGACCGCTGACAGTCAGGATCGGGGACCGGGAAGCCCCGTCGAGGCCGGGCTTCTCCGCCGAGATGGAGAGGCGGTGCGGCGTGCGCTTCGACCGGTGCTACCAGTGCATGACCTGCACGCTGGGATGCCCGGTGGCCGCCTACATGGATCATCCCCCGCACCGGCTGGTGCGGATGGTGCAGCTGGGGCTCGAGGAGGAGGTCCTGAGCGCCCGGACGCTCGGGATCTGCGTCTCCTGCGAGACCTGCACGGCGCGCTGCCCCAACGGCATCCATATCGACGAGCTGATCGATACCCTGCGGCACAGGGCGGCCGAGAAGGGCGTGGCGCCGCCGGTCCCGGAGGTGGGGGCCTTCCACCGCGCGTTCCTGGCCGGCATCCGGTCGCGGGGCAAGGTCTTCGAGCTCGGCATGGTGATGCGATTGAAACTCGCCACGTTGAACCTGTTCCAGGACGCCTTCAAGGGGATGAAGATGTTCCTCAAGGGGAAGCTCGGCCTGATCCCGCCTGGTATCGAGAAGCGCGACGAGGTCCGGCGCATCTTCGAGGAGACGATCGACAAGAAAACAAAGGAAGGATAGGGGATGGCGGAGATGAGAAGTCGTTCATCGTCCATGGTTCATTGGAAAGGGGAGGCGCCATTTCGGCCCCTGCCGCCGGCAGCGGGTGTAGGGACCGGCGCTAGCCGGTCCGCGGTGTTGCCGGCAGCGGGTGTAGGGACCGGCGCTAGCCGGTCCGCGGTGTTGCCGGCAGCGGGTGTAGGGACCGGCGCTAGCCGGTCCGCACTTGCGCGGTCTTGCAGGTGCCGCGGAAAACGAGAAGGTCCTGCGGACGGGCTGGCGCCCGTCCCTACGCAATGGCGTCTGGAAACGGCTCCGGGGAGATTTGGCTCTTTTGTTTTGGATGGGCGTTCATGAAACTCGGCTACTATCCCGGCTGTTCCCTGGAAGCCACCGCGGTGGAGTTCGGGGAATCCACGGTGGCCCTGGCCGAGGCCCTCGGCGTCGACCTCGTCGAGATCGAGGACTGGAACTGCTGCGGGGCCTCCTCGGGGCACACGACGGACCCCGATCTCGGGGTCGCCCTCCCGGCGCGCGTCGTGGCCCTGGCCGGCGAGCAGGGCTTCGAGGAGGTGATCGTACCCTGCGTGGGCTGCTTCAAGATGCTCAAGCAGGCCCAGTACCAGCTCGGCCGGGACCCGGAGAAGCGCAAGCGGATCGAGGGGATGCTGGGCAAGACGTTTCCCGAGACGATCCGCATCCTCCACATCCCGGAGTTTCTGGCCCGGACGGAGATCCTGGAGAAGATCCGCGCCGGCGTGACATCCCCTCCCGAAGGGAAACGGTTCGTCTGCTACTACGGTTGCGTCGGATTTCCGACCGAGATCATGGAGATCCCGGACCACGAGAATCCGTGGTGGATGGACCGGGTGGTGGAAGCGGCGGGGGGCACGGCGGTGGACTGGCCCGGCAAGGTGGAATGCTGCGGGGGCAGCCTCTCGCTGACGCGGGCGGACATCGTGGAGAACCTGGTGGGGCGGCTGAACCGCTGGGCGCGGGAGGCGGGGGCCGACGCCTTCGTGACGGCCTGCCCGCTCTGCGGGGCCAACCTCGACATGCGGCAGACGGAAGACCCCTTGCCGGTGCTCTACGTGACGGAGCTGGTGGGCAAGGCGCTGGGGGTGGACCAGGCGCCGAAGTGGATGAAACGGCACCTGCTCAGCCCCGCGGGGATCTGGAAGGGATGAGGAGGGGGAACAGGAAGTGGGAAATGGGGAATGGAAAATGGGAGAAAAAGAGCAAGGATGTGGGAGGCGCCGCGAAGGGGCGGGCAAGGCAAGGCGGCGACCTTCTTCGTCGGCAAATTCATCGATTTGAGAAGAGGTGGACATGGCTGACGCGAAGGAAACACCGGAACCAAAGGCCGGGCAAGCGGCGCCCCAGGTGCCCGTCTACATCATGGGCAAGCGGTACCTGGTCCCGGACTCCCTGACCATCCAGAAGGCGATGGAATACGCCGGCTACCAGCTGATCCGCGGTTGCGGTTGCCGGGGCGGCATCTGCGGCGCCTGCGCCACGGTCTACCGGTTCCCGGGCTCGCACAAGCTCCAGGTGGGCCTGGCCTGCCAGACGGTCGTCGAGCCCGACATGTACATCGCCCAGATTCCCTTCTTCCCGGGAAACCGCGCCGTCTACGACGTGAAGAAGGAGAAGGCGGACGGCGAGACGGTGGCCCGTCTCTACCCGGAGCTCTTCCGGTGCGTGGCCTGCAACGCGTGCACCAAGGCCTGCCCCATGGACATCCAGGTCATGGACTACGTGAACGCCGCGATCCGCGGCGACATCGAGCAGGCCGCGCGGCTCTCCTTCGACTGCGTCATGTGCGGGCTGTGCGCCTCGCGCTGCATGGCGGAGATCGTCCAGTACAACGTCGGGATCCTCTGCCGCCGGCTCTACGGCGCGCATATCGCGCCCCGGGCCGGGCACCTGCAGAAGCGTCTCGAGGAGATCGAGAAGGGGAAATACGACGAGCCCCTGAAGACGCTCGAAACGACCGGAACGGACGATCTCAAGAAGCTCTATTCCGACCGGGAAGTGGAGCCCCAGGGGTCGCCCGAGGACTGGATGCCCCAGGAGACGACGTACCTTTGACGGCGCTTTGTGGAGAGATTGGAGAAACCCGAATCGATGACCGCCTTGGAGGGCGAGGGTCCTCCCGAGCCACGACGTAGCCGGCTCGCCAGGAGGCTCGCCCTCCAATTCCAGGCGATACGCTTGTATCTGGATTCTGAGATCAAAGGATTTTGCAAGGAAGCGAGCAGACCATGCCCTACACGCCCGAGTTGAAGAAGTTGATCGAGGTCGTCGAGAAGACGCGGTCCGAAAGGCTGGAGCGCAAGAAGAAGGGGGAGGAATTCCCCTTCCTGAGCCTCGACGAGCGCCAGAAGCGGCTCGAGTTCCACCCCGACTACAAGGAGGCGTCTCGCCGCGAGATCCGCGTCGGACCCAGCAAGGGCTACGCCATCTCTCCGGAGATCGTGGACCTTCTCGAGAGCTACAGCCGCGTCTCCCCCGAGGCCGTGGACCTCGAGCATCCGGACTACGAGACGGACGTTCTGGTGATCGGCGGGGGCGGGGCCGGGACCTCGGCCGCCTTGCTGGCGTCCGAGACCGGCGCCGACGTGATCATCGCCACGAAGCTGCGCCACGGCGACGCCAACACCATGATGGCCGAGGGGGGGATCCAGGCCTCCACCAAGGAGAAGGACTCCCCCTACTACCACTGGCTGGACGTGATGGGCGGCGGCCATTTCGCCAACGTTCCCGAACTCGTCTCGACGCTCGTCACCGAGGCGCCCAGGGTGATCGCCTGGCTCGAGGAGATGGGCGCCATGCTCACCAAGTTTCCCGACGGCCGCCTCCAGACCATGCACGGCGGCGGCACCAGCCGCAAGCGCATGCATTTCGCCGCCGACATCACCGGCGCCGAGATCATGCGCACGCTCCGGGACGAGTCCCGCAACCGCCCCGACACGATCCGCGTCCTGGAGTTCTCGGCGGCCGTCGAACTGGTCCTCAACGACAAGGGGCACGCCGCAGGCGCCGTGCTCTACAACATGGAGACCGAGGCGTACTTCGTCGTCAAGGCCAAGGCCGTGGTCATGGCCACCGGCGGCTCGGGGCGCCTCCACATGCAGGACTTCATGACCACCAACCACTACGGCGCCACGGGCGACGGGCTGATCCTCAGCTACCGCGCCGGCATTCCGCTCTGCTTCCTCCACACCGTCCAGTACCACCCCACGGGCGCCGTCTTCCCCGAGCAGGCCGAGGGCCTCCTCATCACCGAGAAGTTCCGCGGCGCCGGGGCCAACGTGGTCAACGTCGAGGGCAACCAGTTCGTCTTCGAGCGCGAGCCCCGCGACGTCGAGGCAGCGTCCTTCATCCGGGAGTGCTCGGTCATCGGCAAGGGCGTGCCCACGCCGACGGGCAAGATGGGCGTCTGGCTGGACTCCCCCATGCTGGATTTGCTCCACGGCGAGGGCTACGTGAAGCGCGAGTTCCCCGGGAAGTGGATCCTCTTCAACCGCTACGGCATCGACATCTCGAAAGAGCCCATGCTGGTCTATCCCACGCTCCACTACCAGAACGGGGGCATGGAATACCAGACCGACGGATCCACGAGGATTCCGGGTCTCTTCGGCGCGGGCGAGGTCACGGGCGGCGTGCACGGCGAGAACCGCCTCATGGGCAACTCCCTGCTCGACGTCACCGTCTTCGGCCGCATCGCCGGGCGCTCCGCCTCCGCCTACGCGCGAGAGAAGGCCGAAAAGGGGGCGCTCTCCCTCGACCACGTGACGGCCTACAACCAGGAAGTGGAAGGAATCGGGATCGACAAGGATCGCGTCGCCCCCATGCTCCTGCCCGACTACTCCAACCCCGAGGTCCGGCAACGACAGCTCACGACCCGGTACGTCGGCACCGTGCGGTGATCCGACGGGGCGCGGGCGCGGATCGCGGACGGCGCCCGCATCCTGTTTGCCGTCATTGGAGTCAGCCACGAGCATTCGTCTTTCCCGGAAACCATGAAAACGTGGAGGGCGAGCCTCTCCTCCTTCGCTTGCCGGTGGTTGCGAGAGCTACGGAGGACCCTACGTAGCCTCGAAGATCCTGCGTAGCCCCGGTAGGAGCAAACAGGCGAAGCAGGACCGCAAGAG
>Ga0180432_10000230_pt1 | contig 89567 bp, 61 predicted proteins | sample SS_ome_10_FD_132414 | JGI IMG/M metagenome (GOLD analysis project Ga0180432, IMG submission 132414) | Hypersaline lake sediment archaeal communities from the Salton Sea, California, USA - SS_1_MS_2 metaG | ecosystem: Environmental > Aquatic > Non-marine Saline and Alkaline > Hypersaline >... | reverse complement strand
GGCGTTCCGAAACCCGGAAAACACGCTCGTTGCTGCTTCCCGGAACGCCACAGAGGGCGTTCCCTACAGACTGAACGTGTCAAACGCCAAAAAGTCACAGCCTCAACGGTCGCGGCTTTATGGGCACAATGCCGAAGTTGTTCTCGAGCGCAAAGGTTTTCTGATGCTCATTTCTCCCGCTCCCCTGCTCCCCCGCTCTCCTGCTCCCCCGCTCTCTTCCTCAACCTCCGCCGTAGTCGCCGCAACTGGAGCATGATTCTCGGCAACTCCCGAACCGGGTTCAAATTCCCGCCGGGGATGTCGGACCAGTTGACCGGCACTTCGACGACCTTCAGACCGAACCGGTCGGCCAACACGAGCAACTCCAGGTCGAACAGGTATCCGGTCTCCTCGGCGGCGGAGAAGAGTTTCCGGCCGGCGTCGCGGCGGAACATTTTGAAGCCGCACTGGGTATCGCGGACGGAGATTCCGAGTAAGCGCCGGGCGAAGGCGGCGAACGTCCGCCCGGCCAGCCCGCGGCTGAACGTCCGGCGGCGGGTGACGTCCGTTTCGCGGACATAGCGTGAGCCGATTGCCACGTCGGCACCGTCTCGAACCGCTTTGCAGAGGATTTCTTCCTCGTCGATGGGCGTGGCGCCGTCGGCGTCGGCGAACAGGAGCAACTCGCCGCGTGCCGCAAGCATTCCGGTCCGCACGGCCGCCCCTTTGCCCCGATTCGTCGCGTGCTCGATCACGTTCAGCCCAGGCCAATCGGCCGCCAAGGGCTCCAGGACGTCCCGCAGCCCATCGCTGCTCCCGTCGTTGACAACGACGACCTCATACGCATCCGGGTATCGCCGATCCAGATGCTCGCGCACCACCCCCAAGTACGGCGGCAGCCGCCCCGCCTCGTTATACGCCGGTATGATCAGCGAGAGTGAAATGTCCATGCACGGCCTCCCGCGGCAAGCTTATCACACCGACGGTCCAACGTCCACCGGCGATCGTCTTACTTCTCACTCCCGTTTACGGAAGGGGTCTTGCCGCTTGCGGCTTCGCAACGGCCATGCGGACGGCACACGGAGTGTGCCTGCTACTTTTCTTACCGAACCATCTTGCGGGGCCGGTTGTCATGGTGGAAAATGGCGCCACAACGATCGCCGAACGACAGGTGCAAGATGGGCCACATCGCTTTGAAAGAATGCATATCGAAGACGGGCGAGCCGTTTACGCTTCGCACGGCCGAGCCGGACGATGCGCTGCGGATGCTGGCGTACGTCCGGGCGGTCGCCAAAAGAACCTCGTTCTTCATCATCGAGCCCGATGAGTTCGACATGACCGAGGAGGAAGAGCGGGAATGGATTCAGGACCACTGTGACGGCCGTGGTAAGCTCCTGATTGTGGCCGAGGCCGACGGCCGCGTGATCGGCAGCCTGGGTTTCGACAACGGCGAGCGGCGGCGGCTTGCCCATCGGGGCACCTTCGGCCTGTCGGTGGTCGACGAGTGGCGAGGCAAGGGCGTCGGAACGGCGATGCTCCGGGCCCTGATCGACTGGGCCGAAGAGAATCCCCTGATCGAAAAGCTCAACCTGAACGTCTTCGCAACGAACACGAAGGCCCTGGGGTTGTACAAGAAGCTCGGCTTCGTCGAATACGGGCGCTCGCCGAAGGAAGTGAAGATCGGCCCGGGGGAGTACGTCGATACGATCCTGATGCACCGGTATGTGTGAAGCTAAGGATCGTCCGCCGGTTTTGTTTCTTGCTTTGGCACGCCGTCCGGGTAGAACTTCCGGCGGTAGGGTTCGACTTCGATCATCGGCGGCCGCTCTACTTCTTCGATGGTGAATTCCTTTTGCAGATAGTTTCCTTCGTTGATTTCGGCCTGCCGCATTATCGCCGGGAGCTCTTCCTGGAGGCGGACGATATCATGGCGCTTCAGTCGCGAGATGAACGTCCGCAAGACGCCGAAGGCCATACGGCCCAGGGCGATGGTTTCCTGGTTGCGGTGGATTCGTCTGTCGAGATCGGTTTGAGCGAATGCGCCCATGCCGAGGCGGGTATAGATATCGATCAGCATGGCGGTTTCGACGCCGTAGCCGACGGGAAAGGGGATCTTGTCGAGGATCGACCGCCGGCCGGCATATTCACCCGAAAGCGGTTGCAGGATGGCGGCCAGCTCGGGATAGAACAAGCTGAAGAGGGGTCGAATGAGGATTTCGGTGACGCGTCCGCCCCCGGTTGGCCGCAACCCCCCGGAAAAGGCCAGCGGTCGATCGTAAAACGCCTTGACGTAATGCACTTCCGGGTCCTGGATCAACGGGCCGACGAGTCCGTAGACGAATCTCGGGTGGATGTTCTTGATGTCGGCATCGACGTAAACGATGATGTCGCCGCGGAGCAGATAGAGCCCTTTCCAGAGGTTTTCCCCCTTGCCGGGCTGATTGCCGCACTGGGCGAGGTGTTCCGAGGCGATATAGACATCGGCCCCGAAGCTGGCGGCGATTTCGCAGGTGCGGTCGGTGCTTCCCGAGTCGATTACCGCGATTTCATCGAGCAGTGGATAGCGGTCGGCCAGTTCCGCCTTGAGAATCACGATTTCCTGCCCGATGGTCTTCTCTTCGTTGAGCGTGGGCAGGCAGAGCGAGATCGAGAGGCCCTGCCGCTCTTTCTCTTCGACCAGCCACTTGATATTCCAGAAGTTGGAGTGGTGGAACGTTCGATCGGTGAGCCATTGTTCAGACTTCATCGCACGCTCCGCTGTCGATTGCCAGGATAGTGCCCAACAACTGGGCCACGCCGAGGAGGATCGGACCGATCACGACGTAGTCGGGACTTTTTCGGCCGCGGACCCCCCAACTGATTCCCAAGGTGACCGCGGGGATTCTCCTCGCGATGAACTCCGAAAGCTCCGAGGGGCTGTGGCCTTGATCCGGTTCGATGTCCAGCTCCGTCATCACGTGCAACACGCTTTTCACCAGGGGATGCGCGAACGGGATCCCGCCGGCCTGGGTCTTGAAGAACATGTCGAGCTGGGCATCGACGGCGTGGCGGGCCGACATTTCCGAAACGATGTCCTCGATCTGCTGCCGGATCTGCTCGATCATGTCGTCGCTGTGACTGACGATCTCCAACCCCAGTTCCGCGTGGTCCGGTTCCATGTCGTACGCATAACCGGCCCGCAGCTTTCCCAACCGGACCACCGTATAAGGGCGTGCGGGCGTGGCAATCCCCAAAACCCGGTTGATGATGTGGTTGATCACGACCAGAGCGCTTTCCGAGCCGTAACTCCGCGAGGGCTCGGGCCGGACGTCGCAGGTGATGTCGGCCCGGGCCGTTCCGATCGAGAAGTAGTTCAAGCGTCCCAGTTGCATGCCCTCGACGCAGATCCCGAAATCGACTTGCTTCGGCACGTGATCGAGGAAGAAACGGATGCCCGAGTGGTTGCCGCGCCCGAGCGAACCGGTCGAGCCCAGCAAGATCAGGTTCGAGCGGAGCCTGATACCGAGGTGTTCCAGCACGGCGGGAATCATCGAGACGATAGCCGCCCCCAAAGCGTTGTCGCTGACGCCGTGGCCGATGATCCGATCGGCCTCGACCGTAACGGTATAGTCGCCTCCGGTAGGAACAATCGAGTCGAGGTGGGAAACCAGCAGGATATCGCGGCTTTCGGTCGAGTCGGCGGTTCCCTGGAGTCGGCCGACGGCGTTGCCGGCCTCGTCGGCCGCGGCGTCGGCCATCCCCACTTCGGCAAAGCGGTCCAACAGGAAACGAACGCGGGCTTCTTCTTCCCCAGTGGGAGCAGGGATTTGGGCAATCATCACCAGATTTGCCAACAGGCGCTCGCGCATCGGCAGCAGCGCCTCCGGGAAACGGCGAACTTGCTCGGCGGTTTCGGTCTCAACGTCCATGGGCACCCTTCTTCCTGGTGGAAACCATTATATCGGGGCGGGTCGGGGTTTTCCAGTACCCGCGGCATTTTCCGTAATGAAGCCGCGACCGGTGGTCGCGCCGAATTACCGGCCGTAGCGGTTTTGGGGGTGACGCCCGGCGCGACCACCGGTCGCGGCTTTATAAGTCAACGATCCTTGCCGAGGGGATCTCGCGATCGACTACCTCCCGCGCCAGATTGAACCAGGCTTTGCACCGGTCGAGGATCGCGCTGTCGGCGGTCGCCACCACGTGTTCCGCTTCGGCGAGCACCGGATCGGGATCGGGAACCAGCTCCACGCGCCATTGCCGGCCGTGCTCGGCGGCCAGATCTTCGAGAATCGTCTTCAGGCGGCCGCTGTTGGAGACCGGGCGGTCGAGATACCAGACCGACTCCTCGACCCGCAGCGAGGCCGTCACCTTTGCGATCAATTCGATGGCGGGTCGGGTTTCTTCCACCTTGCGGAAACTGCCGTGCATGCTGGCCATGTCGCGGTATGCGCCGTCGCAGCCGGGGAGAATCACGCCGCCGGCCAGGGCGGCCTCGATCGTCGTCAGGACATTGTAGCCGTCCAGCCAGAGGGGGCGGCCGATCAAGGCCTCCGCCCCGACGCGACGTTCTTGCCGCGACGCGCGATCGGCGTCGCTGCACGTACATCGTCCCACGGCGGTCCGCTGCCGCGAGACCAGACCGTAACGGTCGCCTACGAGTTTGAGAGAAGAGCCGTGCGCATAGCCGTGTGAGAGCAACCAGCCGTAGTCGGCAACCGCTCCGCGAAGGACCGGCCATTCGTTGCGGGCGAACAGGGACTCATCATCCGGGTGGGGGCCGCGGTGGTTTCTCCGGTCTGGCAACGCTCACCTCTCGTAGGTTCCGACCAATTCCGTCTCGGCCATGACTTGCGCATCAATTCCTTGCAGGACCACGTCCTTATCCATGCCGGGTTCCGCGATGAGCTTGGCCGGTATCGCATAAGCGGTGAAGTGGTAGTGATGTAGTCCGCTGCCGGACGGCGGCGCCGGGCCGCGGTAACCGATGGTCTGGCCGATCTTCCACGAATTCTTCCCCTGCAATACGCCCGGGATGTCTTGCACCCGGGCCTCACGGGGGATCCCTTCGGGCAGACTCCCAAGGCCGGCCGGAATATTGTAGATGACCCAGTGGACCCATGGCTCTTCGGTCGGTGCGTCCGGATCGTCGCAGATGACGACCAGTTCCTTCGTCCCCTCCGGCAACCCCGACCAAGAAAGGGGCGGCGAAATATCCCTGCCGTCGCTGGTGTATTCGCTGGGAATCGGATCGCCGTCGGCGAAGGCCGGGCTGGTGAGCAGGAATGTCATAAATACCCCCTTGGAGAACTCTCCCAAATCAGTTTTGGCACTCGACCGGGCTACGCACCGTTCATGGGACCCGAAACGCCACATGATCGTATTGCAGCCCTACCCATTTTTATATCTCATTCCTGAAAACTAGACAACACCCCCCCCCGATTCGTGGGTCGCGGGCCGCTCAGAAATGACTTCGGCACTTTCCTTATAAAGCCGCGACCGGTGGTCGCGCCGAATCACCGGCCGTAGCGGTTTTGGGTAACGTCCGGCGCGACCACCGGTCGCGGCTTTATAGTAATCGCCATCCGAACAGGACTACCTTTTGTAGGTGCCCAGGAGTTCCGCCTGGGCGATGACTTTTCCGTCGATGGCTGCCAAGACGGCCTTTTTGTCCAGTCCCGGTTTCGAGAAGAGCCCCGCCGGGACGGCATAAGCCTTGAAGAAGTAGCGGTGTGTGCCCGACGGCGGTGCGGGGCCGCGGTAGCCGATCGTCGGCCAGGTGTTGTTGCCCTGCAACGCGCCGGGGACGTCCTTCGGTTCCTCGTCGGCGGGAATGCCTTCGGGAAGGCCGCCCAACTCGGCCGGGATGTTGTAGATCACCCAATGGACCCAGGGCTCTTTGGTCGGGGCATCGGGGTCGTCGCAGATGATGACCAACTGCTTGGCCTCCTCGGGCACATCCGACCACGAGAGGGGCGGCGAGACGTCTTCGCCGTCGCCGGTGTACTTCTTGGGGATCGGGGCTCCGTTGTCAAATGCCGCGCTGGTGAGTGTGAATGTCATGGTAGTGTCCTCGGAAGAACTGGGGTCAGCGTTCGGCCGGCAACCCGCCAGACCGGCCAGGCCGACAAGTGCGAAAATGGCTAGAGACATGGTAAACGCAGAACGCCGCTTCATAGTCTGGCTCTTTTCATCATTCATCATTCTTATACTCCATTACGGGCAAGGAATCAATCCCCCGCCTTCTTGCAGTGGACGATAGCCCGTTGCTCGCGACATGTGGCGCAAAGAGGCATGTCACCGCCGACTTCGCACGGTAATCGGATGCGCACTGATTGAATTCACGTTGGAGAGCGGGCCAGGGGCATCTTCCTGATCGCAGCAGGATATCATGGCACCCAATCTGGTCTTCGCCTTGGAAAGGTCGTGTTTCGCAGCGAGCGGGAAGAGGCTCTGCCATGCATACGTAACCGAGAAATCCAGTTCTTGCCCGGTGCCGAGAGAAAACGATGTGCCCTGCTCGGGAACAAGTGGAAAGGCCCCCCGGCCACCCTTGGGATTCACCTCGACGCGGTTCGGCAGAAAGAGCCTTGCTTCGATCTTTTCCCCAAGCGACAACACGTCGTCCCCCACGTTCTTCACACAGAACCGTATGGTCACATCCTCTTCGTGGCGGAATTTCGCTTTCTTGGGACGAATCACGAACTCCACGTTCCTCTCTCGCCACTTGAGCCCGAACATGTCTCGAACCAGGATTCTCATGCCGCGGCCGTCTGCGTCCATCACGCACAGGTCCTTCCGGTCGTATCCCTGGCAGGTCTCGAAGAAGATCATGGTCCCGTCTGCCGAGAATCTCGGGTTGACGCATTGAATTTGGCTATCCGTCAATTGGACAAGCCCTTCACCGTCGAAATCCACGGTGTAAATCTCCCAATCGCCGTTCCGGTTTGAGTCAAAGGCAACCTTCGTGCCATCGGGCGAGATGGCGGGCGAGCCGTCACACGCCTTGTGGCGGCTCACATTTCGTTTGCCCGTACCGTCGCTGTTGGCGACCCAGATGTCCCAGTCGGGGTAGTTGCCCGACATGAAGGCGATTCTCTTCCCGTCGCGCGATAGCGTGGGACAGATGTCGCGTACATCCCGGCCGCTCGCGGTTATGCAAGTCAAGTTCGATCCGTCCGAGTCCACGACGAAAAGTTCGTCCATCGGTTGGGACGATTGACGCTTCTTGTGCTCCCGCAGGCAAACGGTATCGAATGCAACCTTCCGTCCGTTCCCCGAGATCGCCACGCCGTAGAAACCGGCGGACGGAAACCCCTCGCTTAAGAATACATGGGCCGTGCTTTTCGGCCGCGTGGCGAAGACCTTACAGTGATCGCGCAAGTACACGACCACTTTGCCATTGTCCGCAATCTGAGGATTCGTGACGCTACTGCCCGTCTCGACCTCTGCCAAGGTCCGAGTCTTTCCGGACTTCATATTGCGGACGTTGATTGCGCGAAGATTCGACCCGGCGTAAACCAGGATGCGCCCGTTGGCCGAAAGCATGGGTTCATAGTCTCCCGGACCGTCAGAGAGCTTGCTCAGTCCGGTTCCGTCGCTGAAGATCGCGAAAATGCACGCGTTTCCCTTGCGTCGCAGAGGAAAGACGGTCTGCTGCCTTCGGCAACTCGTTGGATATTCGAACGGAGGGATACCTTCATCGGTGGCAAATTCCGCGAGTGCGCTTGCGGCAGCCCATCTTACGGCGGCGTTTGTGTCGTACGTTGTCTTGCTAAGCGCAGGGATAGCGTCGGGATCGCCGATCGTACCCAACACCCTGGCAGCTTCTGCCCGCGTTGCGGGATCCTTGTCCGCCAGCGCGGCAACATACTTCGCGGTCTCCGGATCGAGCGAAGAAGCCTGCGGGGGTGCCGCAAAACACGGGCAAAGCATCCCCAAAGTGATGACAGAAACGGCTGCGTGGCGAATTCTTGGTTTACCAGCCATAGGAATCATTGTAACCCAAGCCTGCCCAGCCGGCTACCCCTTGACGACCCCAATGGGGCGCAGGCGGGCGACTTTTTTTGCCAGGCCGGCGCGGTGGACGATGTCGACGACCACGCTCACGTCCTTGTAGGCATTGGGTTGCTCTTCGGCCAGTCCCTTCCAATTGCGGCACTTGGCGATGATGCCCTTTTCGGCCAGTTCGCTGTCGATCCGCCGGCCTTGGGCTTGTCGGATGGCGGCCTTTCGGCTCATCACCCGGCCGGCACCGTGGCAGGTGCTGCCGAACGACCGCTCCATGCTCCCTTCTTGCCCGATCAACAGCCAGCTCGCGCGGCCCATGTCGCCGGGGATGATCACCGGCTGGCCGATCGCGCGGTACACGTCGGGCACGTCGGGATGCCCGGGCGGGAATGCCCGGGTGGCGCCTTTGCGATGGACGCAGAGGGTCTTCGTCTTGCCCTCGACCGTGTGCTCCTCCATCTTGGCGATGTTGTGGGCGACGTCGTAAATGAGGTTCATCTGGAGCGACTCCCACGAGCGGCCGAAAAACCGGGCGAAGGCCTCGCGGGCCTGCACCATCAGCAACTGGCGGTTGGCCCAGGCGTAGTTCGCCGCGCATCGCATGGCGGCCAGGTAGTCTTCGCCTTCGGGGCTGTCGACCGGGGCACAGGCGAGCTGGCGGTCGGGCAACTCGATGCCGTACTTCTTCGGCACTCCGCGGAGTTGCACGAGCGAGTCGTCGCAGATCTGGTAGCCCAGCCCGCGGGAGCCGCTGTGGATCATGACACAGATTTGGTCCTTTTCGATGCCCATGATCGCGGCAGCCTTTTCGTCCGAGATCTCGTCGACCACCTGGACTTCGATGAAATGGTTGCCCGAGCCGAGCGTGCCGCACTGGTCTTTGCCTCGATCGAGCGCCTTGTAGCTGACCAGGTCGGGGTCGGCGTCGTAGAGGCGGCCGCCGGCCTCGGTGTGGTCGATATCGCCGTCGGTGGCGAGGCCCTTTTTCTTGATGTGTTTGCAGCCGCGGCGGAGCAGTTGCTTCAGCTCCTTCTGCTGGAACCGGTACGGCCCGCTCTTGCCGACCCCGGCGGGGATCTTGCGAAAGAGGCTTTCGGTGAGCGGCTCGATCTTCGGCCGGACGTCGTCTTGCGTCAGATTGGTCCGCACCAGCCGCACGCCGCAGTTGATGTCGTATCCGACCCCCCCGGGCGAGACGACGCCGCCCTGCTCGGGATCGGTCGCGCAGACGCCGCCGATGCAGAAGCCGTAGCCCCAATGGATGTCGGGCATGGCAAGGCTCGCCATTTGGATGCCCGGCAGATGGGCCACGTTGACCACCTGTTCCGGGGCCTGGTCGGCGCGGATCTGCTCCATCAAGTTCTCATCGGCGAAGATGCGGCCCTCGACCTTCATGCCGGGATGATAGTCTTTGGGGATCCGCCAGCAACACTCGTCGATCTGTTCGAGCGGGCCTTCGTAACCGGGTTTGGCCATCGGAGTCCTCGCAGCTTGTTTTCTATCGGAAGCATAGATGCGTTACGTTCTACTTATTCGAATTGTTAACCTATCACTCCTTGATCTCGGTAACCGTGTTCTTTGCGAAGTCATACTCCCATCTTCTTTTTCCATACCGGACGGTCACGATATCGCTGCTCACTTTGTTTTCCATGTAGGGGCTGCGGTAGTTATACTCCAGATTCAGATCGAGTTCCGTGCCGTCGATCTTCGGAAGACTCTCGGGATAGGGATCGTCGTCCGAATCCTTCGCCAGAAAGAACTCTATTCTCGATGAATTCGGGCCGGTGTAGTCCAGCTTGTCGTCAGTCAGTGTGAGCGGCGCGTTGAGGATGCCGTCCTGGAAGGCCGCGAACGAACCGTAGACAGCTTTGCGACCTGTTTGGACGATGATCGGCGAAAACCAATCATTCAGGTAGAGGCGATGACGGGCGGGCTCGTTCCAGTAGTAACCGCCTCGAACGACCCTGACCGCGGCGTGCGCGTCGTGATTATTGACGAACACCCAGCCGTCTTTCTCGACCATCTCCATGATCGAGGCGAAATCGACTCTGGGATGACCCGGGTATCTCGCGTCCTTGAAGATTTGAGCGATCAACACGTCTTTGCTCTGCACGTACCATTTGTCAGTCGTGTAGGCTTCGAGGTATACGGCGCCGCGATTGCGAAAGATGACTCCGCTCCAGCGGCCCATGGTCCCGTATTTCAACGACTTCTCTTTGCCCTCACCCCTCCACAACCGCACGTCAAACATGGCGCATCCGGTGACGTAATCAGGAGTGCAATAAGCGTAGTTGATCGATCTGGACGGCAGTTTGAATACGCGTTTGTATTGCGGGACGTACTTTTCTTCCAGGGATTCGTTCTCACTCACGTGGCGGTTGACAATTTCATAAACCGGCTTGGTGGGACCGAGCCGGCGAAGGAGAACCGCCGGCACGGGCGGCTGATAGGAATGCTTGAATCCGGGCGGTTCAAGAATGAAGCCATGATGTTCTCCGTGCAACATCGCCCGTGTCCTGTTGAATCGCCCGGTTAGCCCGCCGTCCTTGGCACGGGTCTTGCTTCCCCCGCGAAGCCCGCTGAGCGAGATCTGCTCGACCTCGACCATGGCCAGATCCATGAACATCCTCGCACGTGCGGCCACGATCGGATCGGTCGCGTAATCGAGCAGGGCCAACAGCCCCCGATAGGTCTTGTGTTCATAGTTGGAGCTGCCCAGCTCAGCCCACATTCCGTGCAGCGCCAACGACTTTAAGCCCCTTTTGATGAATTTGGTGAAGGCGTCGTATCGCTGCGACACCGTGTCACCCGTCTTGAATGTTCTGTCTTTGTATGCCGGATCATCCTTGAGCACCTGCAAAATCAGATACTGATTTGCGTCGTTCCGCATCGGCCCATTGGACATCTCCAGGATCGAAAGCGAGTCATCCAGAGCAAGAAGCTTGTCAAGGACGTCGGTGGATTTCGGCAGGTATCGGGGTTTGTTTGCAATCCGCGTGATGTCGAGGGCCTTGAAACAGATTTCCTTAAACGCCTTTTCCACATCGGGCTCGAGTCGACCGGGATAGTGCCGGCTCCCGGATCCGAACAAGAGGAGAAACGTGTGCGCTTCGGAGCCGAGAACATGACCGGTCAGACTCGGGAAGACAGGGGGCAGATTGGCGAGCTTGTCGGCGGCGTACTCACGCAACCACTGATTCTGTGCCTTCAGATTCTGTCCCGTGGCAAGATCGTACAAAGGCTTTTCGAACTCGGTCGTTAGGTTGTAGAGCGCCAGTTGGCGCGCGGCGGTTGTTTCGGGATCGGCAGCGAAGTGCTGCTGCCACAGCTCAGGACTTTGCGACGCCTCCCGGTTCCTTCGCGACAGCTCGACGATCCTGCGTTGAACATCAGGAATGCGTTCACAAAGCTTAGACCCGTCGATGCCCTTGATGTCGGCAATCGCCCGGGCGGAGGCCACACGGACGCCGATATCCTCGTCCTTGTCGGTAAACGTGTTTTCAAGTGCGGGGAGAGCCGCTTTCATATCCGGACCGATCATCGCCAGAATGGTCGCGGCTGCCCAGCGTATTCTCGGATTCTCATCTTCCAAGAGATTGGCCAACGGCAGCGCAGGCGACTGCCCCATGCCGCTCAACAGCATTCCCGTCAAGCGGACGCCTCGGCCGTAGTATCTCCCCATCAATCCGTCGTTCTTGATGAGGTCGAGAAAAGCGGGGATGTGTTTCGGATCGGGTTTGGCGTGGGCCAACGGCCAGAAGCCGGCGTGGTAGTGAATCCAGAAGCGTTTATCCGCCCACGTCGTGTCGTTGTAATGCTCAGGGATGATCGCGTCGACGGCGTCGCCGATCTCGGGGCCAATTGCCCCGGCCACCTGACGCACGCCGGAGGCATCGCGTTCGGCTTCTCGTTTGAGCACCGGCACGGACTTGGCGCCCAGCAAGGCGAGCAGGTCAATTATGGCGTTTCGGTTAAACCCGCGCTTTCCGTAAACGAGGTTGCCCTTGGATGCCCGCAGGTCTCTCTGGAGAGCCGACGCGAGCGGATCAACGAACCCGCGTCTAGACAGTTCCAAGAACAAATCCCGGACCATCAACTCGCGAGCTTCTTTGGCCTGCTTGGCTCGGCTCGCAGCCTTTGCCTGCTGCTTCTGCAACGACTTAGTCGTGGCGGGATCGGCGTTCTTCGGGATATTTATGCTCTTTTGCGCGGCCTGCGGTTTCAAAAGGCTCAGGATCGCCGGCACGGCGGGTTCACCGATTCGAATGAGCACATCAATGGTTGCCTGTTTTAGCGCTGTGTTTCTTTGGGCCGTTCTTACATAGAATTCCTCGGAGAGAAGGAACGGAAGTGCCGGGGCTGCATCGGGCCCGAGTTCGCCCAATGCAGCGAGAAGTTTGATTTTATCTTGTTCGTTGATCTTCTTTGATTTTAGTTTTTGGATTGTTTCCACAACCATTTTCTGCGCCTGAGGATCGATCTGTTTCTGCAAACCATCAGCCGCATACGCACCGACCGCCGGACTCATCACGACAATCGCTATTCCCGCCGCTCTCGCAAATTCCATATTCATATCGTCTCTTCTCGTCTTGGGCTCATTTCTCAGTTTCTTCAATTACTACCAGAGCCTTCGATTCCAACAACTTCAGTCCCGGATTTCTCAGATGTCAACAATGACTTCCGCCAGCCAGCCGTCGGTTTGTCTCTCGACTTTCAAGCCGTGGTACGTAATTGCCTTGATCTCGGCGTCGAGTTCGTGTCTGGTTTCGTCTATTTTTTCGCCCCCGGCGGTGGCGGTCAACTTGTCGTCGGCAAGGTGGACTTCAAACTGCGAAAACACCCGGTGCTCGGTGTGGAACGTGTAGAGCAGTTCTGCCAGCCAATCGTGGAGCAAATTCTCATGGTCGTCGCCCTCGATTTCGAACGTCTTTTGTTCGACAGTTTTCACGGTCTCCAGGTTCGCGACGATGATGGAGAACAGTGCCCCGGCGGCTTCGGAGAACAACTCGTCGAGGTCATTGGCCCGAATGCGCAGGCCGATGTCGGCCGTGTGATCGAAGAACTCGTACATAATTCTTGCGTCTCACTGTTCGCGGCTCTATATTTTCGTCGGGTGTCTGGGGCATAGCGGGGCGGTGCCCCAGAGTGCCGCCGACTGGGGCGCGCTTCGCTATGCCCCAGCCACCCATCGCACTACATTTCTTCGAGCACGTCTTCCCCGCCGATTTTTACGACGACCCGGCCGGTGATTTCGCCGGCGAGGATTTTGTCGAATTGTCCGGGCAACTCGGCCATGGGGATTTCGGTTGCCATCGATTCCAGGTTATCGGGTTTCCAGTCGCCGGCAAGCCGCTGCCAGGTTTCGTGGCGAACGGGCAACGGGCACCAAGCGGCGTCGATCCCCGTTAATGTTATCGCGCGGAGGATAAACGGGTAGACGGTCATCGACAATTCGTTGCCGGCGGCCAGCCCGCACGCGGCAACGCATCCGTCGTGGCGGGTGGACCGCAAGATCGTAGTCAGGATATTTCCGCCGCACGTATCGACGGCGCCGGCCCAGCGCCCCTTGAGCATCGGCTTGCCGCTGGTGTCGTCCACTTCAGACCGCCCGATGATCTGCCGCGCACCAAGACGGGTCAGATAATCGCGGGCGGAGTCCTTCCCGGTGACGGCCACAACGTCGTAGCCCAGTTTGGCGAGGATCGCGACGGCCATGCTTCCGACGCCGCCGCTGGCACCCGTCACAACGACTTCGCCGCCGCCGGGTTCGACCCCGTGCTTTTGCAGGGCGTCGATACACAGGCCCGCCGTCAATCCGGCAGAGCCGTAAATCATGCTCTCGCGGAGCGAGAGCCCTTCGGGCAACGGCACGATCCAATCGAGCGGCACGCTGACGTATTCGGCGAACCCACCCCAGCGGTTCGACCCCATATCAAATCCGGTGACGAAAACCAGATCCCCTTCGACCATCTCGTACACGCCCGTATCCGCGACCACGCCGGCGGCATCAACGCCGGGGATGTGCGGGAAGACCTTGTTGACGCCGGGGTGTCCCGTGGCGGCCAAAGCGTCTTTGTAGTTCAGCGACGAGTAGGCCACGCGAATGACGGCCTCGCCGTCGGGCAGTTCATCCGATCGCCGCTCGGTAATCTTGCCCGTGACGTTGCCGTCGGCATCCTTGTCGACGAGATAGCATTGGAATTTTTCTGGAAGCATGGCGTAAGGACTGTCCTCTCTATCCACTATCCACTATCCACTATCCACTATCCACTATCCACTCATTTCTTCTCGACCGGCAATCCCATTTCCGTCATTAGCAACTGGATATCTTCCCACGTCGTTTTCTTGGCGGCGGGGTTTCTCAGCAGATAGGCGGGGTGATAAGTACACACGACTTTAATTCCCCGGTAGTCATGAACTCGCCCCCGCAGTTTGCCGATCGACGAAGTCGTATCGAGCAGGTTCTGAGCGGCAACGGCTCCGAGGCAACAGATGCACTCGGGCCGGATGATATCGAGTTGCCGGTCGAGGAACTCGCGGCAGTTGGCCGCTTCGGCGGGGAGCGGGTTGCGGTTGCCCGGCGGGCGGCAGCGGAGGATGTTGAGGATATAAACGTCCTGCCGGAGAAGTTTCATGCCCTTTTGGATGATGTCGGTCAGCAGTTTTCCCGCCCGGCCAACGAACGGCTTGCCCTGGCGGTCTTCGTCGGCGCCGGGTGCTTCGCCGCAGAAGACAAGCCTGGCACAGGGGTTGCCGGCCCCGAAGACGGTTTGTGTCCGGGTTCGAGCCAGTTCGGCGCATCGTTTGCAAGCCGCCACTTCCCGGGCAACGGCTGCCAAAGCGGCGGCACGGTCGTCGGCCTGTGCGTTGGGGGGGGGCGATGTGATTGAGGGATCGGCTCCACCGAGCCGGTTCTCCTGGGGGGATTTATGCCCTCCCCTAGGAATCTTGCTCATGTGCGTTACTCCCGCCCGGTTCAGACTTTCCAACCTTTGCACGACGGCCCGGGCGGCAATGCTGTCCGATATCCCTTTTTTCCCGGCCATGGTGGTTCCTTATCCGGCTTTTTGCACGGCTTTTTGCATTTGGTTTTCCGACAGCATCGGAAGCTTACCGATAGTATAATGCCTGTTTGTCGGCAGGGAATGGGTGTTTGCCGATAGCCTCGGTGCCCCCCGATTTACTGTCAAACCCGGCCAACTACCCCCCCGCGCGCTCTGGCAAACTTTCCTAAATCGCAATATGATAGAAAAGGGATGATTTTGGGATCGGAGATTCGATGGGAGTGCCACAGATTGCCATTGTCGGTAGGCCCAACGTCGGCAAGTCGAGCATTTTCAATTGGCTGGCCGGTCGCCGGATCGCGATTGTCGACCAGCAACAGGGGGTGACTCGCGATCGTTTGACGCACCTGCTCCATCTCCAGGACCGCTTCATCGAGTTGGTCGACACGGGCGGGCTGGGGGGTCTGGACGACCTCCGGCTGAAGGTACAAATCGAAGAGCAGATTCAGGCGGCCATCGATTCTTCCGCCATGATCCTCTTCGTGGTTGACACCCGCGACGGCGTGCTGCCGCTGGATAAGGAAGTGGCCAAGAAGCTTCGCTACGTCCGCGTGCCGGTGCTGTGCGTGGCCAACAAGACCGACGAGAAAGAACTCCAGTCGGATGCGAACGAGTTCTATCGTTTGGGCCGGAAGGTGATCTGTGTCAGCGTTCTCCACAACATCGGCAAGGAAAGACTGCTCAACGAGATTGCCGATCACCTGCCGGAGCCGTCGGAGGATGAAGAGCCCGATGAAGAGCCGGTCATGAAGGTGGCGGTTGTCGGGCGGCGGAACACGGGCAAGAGCACGCTGATAAACACGTTGGCCGACAACGAGCGGATGATCACCAGCGAGATCCCCGGTACCACGCGGGACAGCGTCGATGTCCGATTTGAGATGGACGGTCAGACGTTCGTCGCCATCGACACGGCGGGGTTCCGGCGGAAGGTGAGAGGCGGTTCCGAGATCGGGACCTACAGCACCCATCGGGCTCAGCGAAGCATCCGCCGGGCCGACGTCGTCTTGCTCTTCTTCGACGCCGTTAGTCGAGTCGGCAAGGTCGACAAGCAGTTGTCCGACTATATTGCTCACCAGTTCAAGCCCTGCATGTTCGTGATCAACAAGTGGGACATGGTGGCCAAGACCATGCCGACCGAAAAATGGGTCCGCTACCTGCGCGATACCTTCCGCAACATGTGGCACGTGCCGATCGCGTTTATTACGGGTCAGACGGGCAAGAACGTCAAGGCGATGCTCAATCACGCGCAGATGTTGTTCACGCAATCGCGGATTCGAGTGGGGACGTCGCAGTTGAATAAATTGCTTCGCGCGGCGGTGGAACACAATCCGCCGCCGATGTTCCACAACCGCCGTCCGAAGATCTACTACGCCACGCAAGTCGGCACGCAGCCGCCGACCATCGTGATGTTTTCCAACAACCCTAAAGCCTTTTCCGCGCAGTACAAGCGGTATATCTTGGGTGTCTTCCGCGACCAGCTCGATTTCGGCGAAGTCCCCATCAAGATTTACCTCCGCAAGCGCGAGGGCGGCGACCATCGCGACGAGATCAATGCGGAGTCGGATACGGGCGAGGACGACCAGAAAGAAGACGCGGAGGGAGTATTGGGTTGATCGCCCGCGTTTTCTGCTACCGCCGCTCTCGCGGCATCCGCGACTCCCGTCTGCAAATTATGGTGTATCCTTATAATAACAGACCATGTGCGATGTGGCCCCGTCAAGCGAAACGGCCCCCGTTCGAGAGGAGCAAACCGTGATTGTCGGAGTACCCAAGGAAATCAAGCAGGACGAATATCGCGTGGGATTGTTGCCGGTCGGGGTCGAGGAATTGATCCGGGCGGGGCACCAGGTGCTGGTCGAAGCGGGCGCCGGGCTCGGCTCCGGCCTGCCCGACCACGACTATCTCCGCCACGAGGCAGAACTCGCGGCCGACCCCGAGGAACTCTTCGGCCAGGCCGATATGATCATCAAGGTCAAGGAGCCGCAGAAAAACGAGTGCAAAATGCTCCGCGACGGCCAGATCGTGTTTACCTACTTCCACTTCGCCGCCGACCGGCAGCTTACCGAGGAGGTGCGCGATAGCGGCTGCACGGCCGTCGCCTACGAGACCTTGCGGGTCAACGGCCACTTGCCGCTGTTGACCCCCATGAGCGAAGTGGCCGGCCGGATGAGCATCCAGGAAGGGGCCAAGTACCTCGAACGGCCGCAGATGGGGCGCGGTATCCTGCTGGCCGGCGTGCCGGGCGTCGAACCCGCACAAGTGACCATCCTCGGCGGCGGGGTCGTCGGCGCCAACGCGGCCAAAATCGCCGCCGGGTTCGGCGCACACGTCGTCGTGCTCGATATCGACATGAACCGGCTGCGGTACCTCGACGACGTCATGTCCCGCAACGTCACCGTGCTGTTCAGCGACCGTCACATCGTCCGCGAGCAACTCAAGCGTGCCGATCTGGTGATCGGGTCGGTCCTGGTTCCCGGCGCCAAGGCCCCGCAACTCGTCGAAAAAGAAGACCTGAAGCTGATGAGGCCCGGCAGCGTGATCATCGACGTGGCGATCGACCAGGGCGGCTGCGTGGCGACAAGCCGGCCCACCACGCACAGCGAGCCCACCTTCATTGTCGACGAGGTCGTTCACTACTGTGTGACGAACATGCCGGGCGCGGTCGGCCGCACCAGCACGTTTGCACTGTGCAACGTCACGCTTCCCTGGGCCCTGCAAATTGCCAACCGCGGCCTTCTGGCCGCCGCCGAAGCCTTACCCCCCATCGCCCGTGCCGTCAACACCTACCAGGGCGAAATCACCAACCGGGCGGTTGCCGAAACCTTCGACTTGCCGTACAATAAGCGGTTCGAGTGTTAGGAACGGGGGACGGGGAATTCGCATCGCAGGGAATCGTTTAGCCGCCGCCGGCACGGCGGCGTACATTAGGAAATCGTTTAGCCGCCGCCGGCACGGCGGCGTGTGTTGCAGCCGCATGGAGAATCAACATGGCCGAAAAGACGCCCCTGGTCGGAATCGTCATGGGAAGCGACAGCGATTGGCCGAAGATCAAAGCCGTCGCCGGCGCCCTGGATGAATTCGACGTGCCGCACGAGATCCGGGTGATGAGCGCTCATCGCACGCCCGAGGTCGTCATGGAATACGCAACCACGGCGATCGATCGCGGCGTGAAGGTCATCATTGCGGCCGCCGGCGGGGCGGCCCATCTCGCCGGCGTCGTCGCCTCGCACACGACCTTGCCGGTGATCGGCATCCCCGTGCCCACCGATCTGCAAGGCGGGCTCGACTCGCTGCTATCGGTCGTCCAGATGCCCGGCGACGTGCCGGTGGCCGCCGTCGGCGTCGGCACGGGCGGCCCCCGCAACGCCGGACTGCTGGCCGTCGAAATCCTCGCCCTGGCCGATCCCGGCCTGCGAGAGAAACTCGTGGACTTCAAGAAACGCCTCGTCAAAAAAGTCGCCGGGAAGAACGAAGCCTTGCAGGCGAAGATCCAGGAAGAACGCAGCTAGTGCAACTTCAGCAGCCGGAATACTCGCAGCAGCCCGGCTGCTTACCCGGAATCGCAAACGATGAAAGACATACTACCTCTCTACTGGGTCGGCGGCGCCGACGGGCATTTGCAGATGATCGACCAGACCCTGCTGCCGGTCGAGTTCAAGGAAATCGACTGTTGCGATGTCGAAACAGTCTGGGAAGCGATCAAGATGCTCCGTGTCCGCGGGGCCCCGGCGATCGGCATTGCGGCGGCCTACGGCGTTTGCCTGGGATTGCAGACCGTCGCCGGTGGGGATGAAGCCGCGCTGTTCGCCCGGCTGGAGGAAGTCGCCAAGTACCTGGCCACCAGCCGGCCGACCGCTGTGAACCTCTTCTGGGCACTCGAACGCATGACGCGAAAAGCGGCGGAAATGCGGGGTAAGCCGCCGGCCGAAATCGCCGAGGTCCTGCTGGCCGAAGCAATCGCCATTCACGAGGAAGACCGCCGGATGTGCCGCGATATCGGACGCCACGGGGCCGGACTTCTCCGGGACGGGCAAGGGGTGCTGACCCACTGCAACGCCGGCGGCCTGGCCACCGGCGACTACGGGACCGCGCTGGCCGTCTTCTTCGCCGCCGCCGAAGCGGGCAAAACGCTCCACGTCTACGCCGACGAAACACGCCCGCTGCTTCAGGGCGCCCGATTGACCACGTGGGAACTCCAGCAGCGCGGCATCGACGTGACACTCATCTGCGACTCGATGGCGGCCCAGGTGATGCGCGAAGGCCGCATCCAGTCGGTCGTCACCGGCGCCGACCGGATCGCCGCCAACGGCGACGCGGCCAACAAGATCGGCACTTACAGTCTCGCAGTCAACGCCAAGGCCCACAACGTCCCGTTCTATGTGGCCGCCCCGAGCAGCACGTTCGATCTTTCGCTTCCAAGCGGCGACGAGATCCCGATCGAGGAACGCGACCCGAAGGAAATCACCCACGGCTTCGGCCGCCGGACGGCCCCCGACGGGATCAACGTCTACAACCCCGCGTTCGACGTCACCCCGGCCGGATTGATCGAAGCCCTGATCTGCGAGCGCGGCGTCATCCGCCCGGTCACCACGGAGCGAATTGCGGAAGTCCTGGGAGACCGCGGCTCGTAGGAGAACGCGATGGCTGACAACAAGAACGAATCCCAAGTTCCTTCCGAGCCCGAAGCGGAGTTTGTGCAAGCCGAGGTGGTCCCACCCAGGGCAAGTCCTGCGGCGGCACCGCCGACAGCCGCAAGCAAGATGTGGATCCTCTGGATTGTCATTCCGTTGGGTGTCTTGCTGCTGGTGTGTGGTGGGGTTCTCGTGTTGATTGTTGTGCCCGCCGTGCAAGCCGCCGGCGAGGCGGCGCAACGGGAACAGTGTCGGAGCAACTTGCACCAGATTGGGCAGGCAATGCAGAGCCATTGCGAAGCGTACAACCACTTTCCGCAAGTCTACGTCCCCGACGAGAACGGCAAGCCGAAACACAGTTGGCGGGTGATGCTCCTGCCGTACCTGGGTGAACACAATCTGTACAAGAAGTACAACCTGGATGAACCTTGGGACAGCCCGGCCAACCAGAAGTTGGCCGGCATGATGCCCAAGATCTACCACTGCCCAAGCGATACGTTGGCGGACGCGAGCAGCGAAACCTCGTATCTGATGGTGGCCGGTCCGGGCACGATGGGCCCAGGAGGAAAAGCTAGGGTAGCAATGTGGGACATTCGCGACGGCTCCTGGGTCACGATTCTGCTGGTCGAAGTTGCCGGAAGCGGCGTCAATTGGCTCGAACCCCGAGATTGGGACACCTCGGTGGGTGATTTCTCGATCAACCAAGGAACAGGGGCGGGCATCGGGAGCGAGCACCCCGGGGCCGCCAACGTGCTTTTCTGCGACGGCAAGGTTCGCACGATCGATGAATCGACCGATCCCAACGATCTGAAGACATACACGACGCGAGCCGGGTTCGAGCAGCCGCCGCCGTTGCCGCACCGTCTGGCCGGGCGCGTCGCAGGCCCTGAGGGACGAAGGGCGTGGTTGGTGTGACGCAGCGCGAGTGACCTCGGGCTGGCGCGCCCGAGAAATGCTTGCGATTATCTCGCGAACCGGATATGCTGAAAACTGCGGCAAACCCTTTGGAGATCGGTTCATGGCAAGGTTTTGGCTCTTCATCGTTGTACTGACGGGCGGTTTCTGCGCGGTGGGGACGGCTGACGGGGCACCGAACGCGCGGTATATCGCCGTCTTCACCAACGGCACGCGGATCGAAGGCGAGACCATTTCCGGCTGGCACGACAACAGTGCGACGCCGCAGCTCGACGGGACCAGCCTCGCCGACCCGGGGCGGCCGCTGCGCTGGTTGCGCGACACGACGCTGAGTGCGTGGCAGCCGACGGCCACCGCCGGAAGCTATGTCGAACTGTTCGGCGGCGACCGTCTCCCCGGCAAGGTGGTCGGAATCGTGCCCGGCAAGTCGAGCGATTGGACCAGCACGCCGGCAATCTTGATCGTCCACCCGGCGGTTACTCTGGGGGCTTCGCCGCAGAGCGGACAGCGGCCGATCCGGGTGTTGGCCGAGGAAGTCCGCCGGGTGGTTTTCGAGACGACTGTTCCCCGGCGATTGAAGCCCGGTACGCTGTTTTACCGCAACGGCCGCACGGTGGCGTATCGCAGTCTGCGATGGGGCGAGGATGCCGTTACGCTGCTGACCCTGGAAGGGGTGTGCCGGGTGCCATTGGAGGAGATCGCGGAAGTTCATCTCCCGCAACGCGATCCTTGGCGCCGGTATTACCGGCGGGTAGCGATGCTCAGCCCCGACGGCACCGCGCGGCTGATCCGATTGGAAACCGGCGACGGCCTGATCACGACCGGTTCGACCGATTGTTTTCGGGCAATCGCCCAGCACGGGACGAGCAACCCGTCCCATTGGTATCACATGATTCAGCCGGTTTGGAGCCTTGACCCGCTTTGGGTGCGATTCACGTCGATTCGGACGCGCTGGAACTTCGCACCGCACGAAGTGCCGCTATCGCAGTTTCAGCCGGTCGAGTCGGTCCAGCGCTCGCGGCTGGGAAACAGTTGGGTGTGGCAGGCCGATCGCAACGTCCAAGGCGGCGATCTGCAAAGTGGGGGTTGGCCCTACGGCTGGGGTTTCGGCGTCCATGCCAACTGCGAGCTGTTCTTCGAGATTCCCGATTGCGCGCAGTCGTTTCAAAGCCGCATCGGCATGGATCAGATCGCCGGCAAGGGAGGGTGTGCCCGGGCGATGGTCTACCTGGACGACACGAAAGGGCCCCCGCTGTTTCAGAGCAAGCATCTGATCGGCTCGGACAACGTGGAGGATACGCGAGTCCTGAAAATCACCGGCCGCGGCGGCAAACCGCGCAGGCTCGTACTCGTGGCCGACTCGGCACAGAAGGACCGCCCTGCGGGGGCCGATCCGTTCGATGTCCGCGACCACGTCGACTGGCTCGAGCCTCTGGTGCTGCTCGATCGGCGGAAGCTGCAAGCGGAAATCCGCAAACACGCACCCGAACTGATTCCGGCATGGCACGGTTGGACGGTTTCGGTCCCGGGCGGCGGGCCGGTTCCTGTGCAACTCCAGTGGGACGAATCCGACCGATACGTTCCGGTCGTTGCGGCAGGCAACCGGACGATCACGTTCTCGACCGAACGACAGATCGGCGAGTCCGATCGCTGGCTGCGAATACACCTCCGCCAGATCGACGAGTGGACGGACCCCGGCAACGTGGAAGTACGCGTCGACGGCAAGCCGGTTGCCCGCATGAAGGTTGTCCGCAGCGGACACGATCGCCCGTGGTTGGTTCCGTTGCAGCCCTTTCAGGGTCGGCAGGTGAAGCTCGAGGTCGTCTTCACGCCCGGCAACGAGCAGGAACTGATCGATTGGCGCACGCTCGCGATCACCAAGGGCAAGACCCAAACGAAGTGGGAACCGCTTGAGGTCGTGGGTGCCCGGTCCCTGGGCGGCGCAACGCTAACGGAACAACCCGACGGTTCGTTTCTTGCCGGCGGCAAGAATCCGCCCCTCGACACCTACGAGCTTCACGTCAAGACCGGCCTGCCGCAGATCACGGCGTTTCGCCTGGAAGTGCTGCCCGACGAATCGTTACCGGGCTACGGTCCCGGGCGGAGTTTCTACGGCAACTTCGTCCTGTCGCAGTTCCGCGTCATGCAACCGGTCCGGGGCCCAAAGCCGATCCGCGGGCGCTACGTCCGGGTCGAAATCCCCGGAAAAGGCAAAATTCTCAACCTTGCCGAAGTCCAGGTTTTCGCCGGCGACAAGAACCTTGCCACCGCCGGCAAGGCTTCGCAATCGACGACGGAAGAAGACTGCGCGGCCGCAAAGGCCATTGATGGGAACACCGGCGGCGACTACGACAAGCAGGAGGTCTCGCGCACCCAGGACAACCAAGACCATACCTGGTGGGAAGTCGATCTCGGCAAGACCCACAACATCGATCGCATCGTGGTTTGGAATCGCACGGACAAGATATTCGGACAGCGCACGACGGGCTTTCGGGTAGCCGTCTTGGACAAGAAGCGGAAAGTCGCTTGGAAGCAAGAGGGGATTTTGGACCCGCCCGCCCCGGCGACGGAATTTTCCGGCTCGATCGTCGAGCCGGTTCCGATCAAGGGGGCGATAACCGACTTTTCTCGCGGGAAGGACCCCCGCCTGGCACTCGACTCGACCCTGGGCGGCTGGGAAACGGCCCCCGACACCGGAAAACCTCACGTGGCGATCTTCACCCCGGCGACTCCGCTAGACGCGACGGAAAGTGGTCTGGTCATCCTGATGCGACAGGCCTTGAGCCATCACAACCTGGGGCGATTCCGGCTGACGGCCACTGCCGATCCGCCGCCGATTCCCGCCGAGCCCGTGGCCATCGAACTGCCGCCGTGGACCGACGGGGGGCCGGTTTCCCAACCGCCCGACCAGGAGTTGCCGCCCATGCCGGAACTCATTGCCAAGGGGATGGCTGCCACGGTGCTGGTCGAAGTCGAGGGCCGCCGGGCGTCGGGGGTGCTGGTGGGCAACGAAGGGTACGTGCTGACCGCCGGGCACGTCATGGTCGGGAAAGGAAAAGACGCCACCATCACGTTGACCGACGGCCGCAAACTGAAGGCAAAAACGGCCGGCATCGACCGCGACTACGACCTCGGCCTGGTCAAGATCGAGGACAAAGCCGAGCGGACCGGCCTGGAAATCGCCGATGCTGCGACGATTGACATTTACAACCGCTACGCCGGATTCTCCATCTACTTCGACATCAGCGATCCTCCCACGGCAATTTTTTACATCGGCACCGTTTGGGAGATGGGAGAAAAGACGTACCGGGCCGATTGTCAGGGTATGGGCGTGCTCCACGGCGGGCCAATGCTCGACATCGAGGGCCGCATCGGCGGACTGCACACAGTTTACAGTTCGCGGGGGCTGTTGCAGTTCTCGAAGACGCAATCGGCCCGGGAAAATTGGGCTCGCCTCGCCCGCGGCGACGTCTGGGGGCGATGGCTGCCCGGCTCGGGACCCATGATCGGCGTGATTACCAGTGGCAACCGCATCATCTACATCTTCCCCGACTCGCCCGCCGAAAAGGCCGGAATCCAGTTGAACGACAGGCTCGAGAAGATCAACGGCACCAAAGTGGCAAGCTATACCGAGAGCGAACAAGTGCTGGCCGACAAGAGCGTGGGCGATGAAGTCACGGTCGATATCTGCCGCGGCAAGGAAAAACCGTTTCAGAAGAAGATCAGGTTGATGCCGCGAACGCAGAGGAAGGAGTAATGCGCGTTTGCAGACGACCGACGCCGGTTGCCGAGGCCGTCACATGTCGCTCAGCGTCGCGACGTAGGTCTTGCAGTGAGGACAGACATGGGCTTCGCTCGGGATCTCTTTCAGACACTTGCTGCACATCTTCGTGGCGGTTTGAGCGCCCTCGCCAGACCACCGATCGGCAGGTTCGTTGTCGAAATCCGGCGTCTCCAGCGCGATCCCCGACAGCCCCGATTCCTGGGGTTGGAGAATATCCATGATCGAACCTTCTTCCAACACGTCCTCTTTTGGGTCGGGTACTTGGATCCGCGATTTGCAGATCGGACACAACCCGACCTGACCGGCAAAGCGGTCCTTGATTTTCAGCTTGTGCCCGTTGGGGCAAATGACGCGTATGGACATCGCAAGATACCCGTACTTCGGCTCCGGCGTGGGTCAAGCGACACGACGAGACTAGTACCCCATTGCATTTGATTTTGTACGTTGGCCCTCCGAGGCCGACGCGGTTTGTCGACGGCTTCGGAGAGCCATCGTACTGACAGTTTCAAGTGACATGGGGTACTAGGATACACCACGATTACTATACTCATTATACTATGCTAGTCCGAATTGCCATGGGACACAACCGGCAATTACCCTCTGGTGGGGGGGCCGTTTTCTTGACCAATACGATTCTCTGTGCAGAACGTCAAACGCCGGAAATCCCGTTGCTGCTTCTTAAAGTGAGAAAATGAAGGTTCAAGTTCGGCCGATTTGCGGTTTTCTGGTCCTGATGGCCATGACCGTATCGATTGTGCCTGAAGCGCGGCCGGCGGAAAAAACTACGGCTACCGGCCTTGCGCCCGGCCTTTCCGTGACCCGGCATCGCCGACGGTCGCCCGAACTCGATATGTTGCTGATCGACGGCACGTTGACCAACGACGGTGGGAAGACGGCTCGCGCTTCGGGTGTTTCTCTCGGCGATTGGACGCTTCCGGCCGCCGGCGACCGGGATGACACGCGATACGGGGCACTGGCCTATCGCAACGACCATTGGTACGGCTCGACTTACTGGGCCGGTCCCGATTGGACGCGGGTGGGTAGGGATTGGCATCACCCCGGGATCAATACGACGGCCGTGCGGCGTTTCACCGCGCCGCGGGACGGCCGCGTTGCGATTACCGGCCGCGTCTACAAGGCCCATCTCGACGGCGACGGGATCGTGGCAACCATCCGCCACGGCCGGCGGGCGCTCTGGACGGCCGAACTCGAGGGCAAAGACGCCAAGGGCCGCGAACCGGCCTTGAAAATCGACGTCCGCAAGGGCGACGCCATCCGCTTCATCGTCCACAAGCGGGGCCGGATCTTCTGCGATACCACCCGCTGGGACCCGGCCGTTACTTATGAGGATGGCGAAAAGTTCCAAGCCTCCGTCGCGTTCTCGACCAAACAACAAGGAGAACACGGCTGGTCGTACGAGATGGAGGTCGATCCCAAGGCCACGAAGGATCTGCCGCGGGTGTACGCCTTCACGCCGGACCTGGCCGTGCGGAGCGAAATCCTCAATGCCGGTACGCCGCTCGAACTGAGCAACCGCGATGTGCTGCCGCTTCTTGTCGTGGCCGGCCGGGGCAACGACGGCGGGATCGTGCTGGCGCTGAACTCGGCGGGGCCGTGGCGACTGAAGGCCACACTCGGCGACGGCGGGCCACTCCACGTGACGGCATCGGCCGGGGACGAAAAGACGCCACTGGTATTGAAGCCCGGCGAATCGGTGCGGTTGCCGCGCGTCGCCATGGCAGAATATCGCGGCCGCTGGCAGGTTGGAATCACCAAAATCCAGCGACTTCTCGACCCAAAATCCGGCGACTCGGGCATGGATGCGTTTCGAAAGTGCTTCGCGGCAGCGAAGTACACCGATTTGAACCTCGTAACCATGGTTCACGCCGATTGGCGACAGCAGGACAAACTCACCGAGACGGTGGAATCGTACACGGCCGCCGTCCGGCGGCACGTCGAGAAGGCACGGTTGCTGCTGGCCGACTTGCGCGAGGGCCGGACACACGATTTCCTCGCTGCCGAAGCCCGGCAACTCGAGCAGCTTTCCGCGGAAGCGCGGCGCCCGGGACTTGACCTCGAAGATTGGCGGTCGCTCTATCGCCGCGTCCGCTGGTTGAAGCGCGAGATTGCCCTGGCCAATCCCTTGATGGATTTCGGCAAGCTGCTGTTCTGCAAGCGGGTGCCGACGTCGTACAGCCACCTGGTGATGCAGTATTACGGTTGGCGGGCGCGGGCCGGCGGCGGGCTCTTCGTGCTCGAAGCCCCCGGCCGCTCGCTCCGCTGCCGCGACATCACCGGCGGCAGGCTCGACGACGGCTGCGTGCTCGAGCCGTGCCTGTCGTACGATGGGAAGCGGATCGTCTTCTCGTACGTCGAGTGTAAGGGAAAGAGCTACAACCCGGCCCACGTGACGAACACCAGCGACGGCGGTTACTACCACGTCTGGGAAGTACACGCCGACGGCACGGGGCTTCGGCAGTTGACGGACGGGCCTTACGACGACCTGATGCCGGCGTATCTGCCCGACGGCGGGATCGCGCTGAGTTCGACCCGCCGCCGCGGCTACGCCCGGTGTTTCGGCGGCCAGTTCAGCGCCCGGTGGGATATCTACACGTTGCACCGCATCGACGGCGACGGCCGCAACATCCGCATGCTTTCGTGCTACGACACGAACGAATGGTTCCCGGCGGTCGCGAACGACGGGCGGATCGTCTTCGCACGGTGGGACTACATCGACCGCGACGCGGTGACGCACCAGAACCTCTGGGCGACTCGCCCCGACGGCACCAACCCGACGACCGTCTGGGGCAACGCCACGGCGAGCCCCCATTGTTCGTTCCAGGCGAAACCGATCCCCGGCAGCGACAAGTTCGTCTTCACGGCCTCGGCGCACCATTCGATCACCGGCGGTTCGATCGCGATCGTCGACCCGTCGGTCGATTTCGACGGGCACCGGGCGATTACGCGGATCACGCCCGAGATTCCATTCCCCGAAGCCGAATCGAGGAACATCCGCGAGTATTACACGTCGCCATGGCCGCTGTCGGAGAAGTATTTCCTGGTCGGCTACAGTGCGATGCCGCTGGTTTGGGAGCCCGGGGCGAACCCGCCGGGGGCCTTGGGGATTTACCTGCTTGACAAGTTCGGCAACCGGGAGCTGATCTATCGCGATCCGGCCATCGGCAGCACCAACCCGATCCCGCTCGTATCCCGGCCGGCGCCGCCGGTGATTCCGAGCGATTTGCCGACCGAGGCACCGCCGGCCGGCGAGATGTCGCTGGCGGATGTCTATCAAGGCCTGGGCAAAATCCCGCGCGGCAGCATCAAGCGGCTCCGCATCGTCCAGATCTTTCCGAAGACAACGCCGATTGCCAACCGGCCGGCGGTCGGATTGGCCGGCGAGGAGAACGGCAGGGCGATCCTCGGCACCGTGCCGGTCGAGCCGGACGGTTCGGCGCGTTTTACGGTACCGGCGCTAAAACCGATCTTGTTCCAGGCCCTGGATGAAAACGGCTTTGCGTACCAGACGATGCGGTCGGCGACTTACGTTCAGCCGGGCGAGAAGGTGTCGTGCGTCGGGTGCCACGAGAACCGTTTAACGGCGCCGGTATCGGCCAGGCCGATGGCGATGCAACGTCCGCCTTCGAAGATCGAGCCCGGACGGCTGGGCGGCCGCCCGTTCTCCTATGTCGAGATGGTCCAGCCGGTGTGGGATAAGCACTGTGTGGCGTGTCACGCCCCGGGCAAGAAGCAGAGTGGCGGGATTGATCTTACGGGCACGCCGTTGCGGGGGTTCTCGCAATCGTATTGGTCTCTTTGCGGGCGGGACAATTTCAACGGCGGCGGCACCAATCCGCAAAACGCCGCCAAGGCCCTCGTCCCCCGATTCGGCGCGAGGAACCAGGTCCAGGTGACCCTGCCCGGCGGCATGTACGGCGCCCGCGGCAGCCGCTTGATGAAGCTGCTACGAGACGGCCATGAGAACGTGAAGCTCAGCGCGGACGAACTCCGCCGCGTGGCCGCGTGGATCGACTGCAACGCCATCTTCTACGGCGTCAATCTCCCCGAAGATCAGGCCCGCCAACTCCGCGGCGAACCGGTTCCCATGCCGGCGATTCAGTGAAAGCAGCAGGCATCTGGCAATTCGCCGGTCGATCCGCTAGACTGGACGGAGATTCCTTCTTTGCGGAACACGGCGATGCGCGCGCATGTGGTACCAACGTCGGTGGCGGCAGTTCTGATCGTGTGGACGGCGGTTGCGATTGCCGCCGGCGAGGAGGATGAACATCGCTACTGGGCGCTGATGCGTCATGGGAGGCAAATAACCGGCGACGTGCTCCGTTTCGAGATCGACGGGCGGATCACGCTTGACGACCGGGAGTTGACCGATAAGCAGAATCCCGTTCGGGTGCTGTGCGACACGGTGTTGGCTTCACGGCTGAAAGTGCCGTTTATCGAACTGACCAACGGCGACATCCTGCCCGGCCGCGTGGAAAGTTGGGTCGCGGCCGACGAAGCGGCGGCCACGCCCGAATGTCTCCTCGTCGTACCGACGGAACCGGTGCAAAGCCGGGCACTCCGGACGGCAAGGATACGGGCGCGGGTGAACGCCGTCGAGCGGATCGTCTTCTGCGGCCCGGCCGGCCGGCGGCTGTCGCCGGGGCGGATTGCCTTCAAGAATGGCCGGCACGCCACGGCCCGGTCCATCCGCTGGTCGGCCCACGGCATCAAGGCATTGACCAAGAGCGGAATCGTCTCGGCCCATTTCGATGAGTTGGCCGAGATCTGCTTGCCCGGCCGCGACCGCATGGCCGGCGTGTTGCACGACGCGATACTCGCGAACAACTCGACCGACGACGGCATCGTCCGAATCCGCACCGTCGAGGGCGCCCAACTCACATTTCCCCGGGCAATGGTTGCCGGCCGCCAACGCGAACCGGGCACAGGATTCCCTTTTGTGCAACCCGGTTGGGCGATGAACGCGATCACCGTGATCTCCGATCGGATCGTCTTCCATACGTACCGGCAGGCCGGCGAAATACCGCTTTCGCTTCTTCCGGTCGACGAGGTGCGGGAAAAATCAGGCGTACACGCCTGGCATTGGCAACGCAACAGGAACGTGCTCGGTACGAAGTTGCACAGCGGCCGGATGGCAACCGACCTCGGCTTCGGGACCCACTCCTACAGTGAGATTGCGTTCGATCTGCCGCCGGGTGCGAAGGCGTTTGACACATTTGTCGGTCTAGATCGTTCCGTCGACGACGGCGGGTGTGTCGAGTGCAAAATCTTTCGCGACGAAATCACCGGTTCCCCCCTTTGGAAGAGCGGCTTCCTGCAGGGTTCCCGGGAGCCGGTCCGCGTCGGATCGTTCGGGATCGCCGGGGCGAAGCGGCTCGTGCTGGTAACCGATTTCGGACACAAGGGCCGCCCGGCCGAGGCCGATCCCTTCGACATCCGCGACCACGTCGACTGGCTGCTGCCGCAGGTGAATGTGAACCTCGGCAACGCCGCGCCGGAATTGGCCGAGCTGATCCCGGCGCTTCGCGGGTGGGATTTTTCGGACGCCGTGCGGCGGCGGGTCCGAGTCCGCCCGTTCTGGAACGAACACCGGCGCCGCTGGCAATGGGCGTTGGTCGCCAAAGGCTCCGAACCGATCGAGTTCTTCCGGAAGCAACGGGTGACGCTCACCAACGCGTGGCTGGCTATCGACGCTTCGCGCGACCGCGATCGCGACGGGCACATCATCAGCGTCGACATCAACGGCAAGAAGCACGAAACGACCATGAATGGCGATCTGCCCACCGGCAGCGAGAGACCGGGGCTGCCGGGTTCGCGTATCTGGATCTTCAGCGACCTCCCCGGCAAGGAAGTAACCATTACCGTCGTCGTCAAACCGACCCGTGGCAGCGACGATCCGACCGGCGTGCTGTTGGATCGCGTGCTGATCCGGCCGCTCGTCAGCGGTCTGCCGGCGGACGGGCAACCGATTAAGCCGGAGGTGCTGCTCACGTCGCTTGTGCCGGAGGCAGTGTCGATCTCGCGTGGGGAGAGGAAGGAGATCGAGCCGGGCAAGCTCACCGACGGGCGGCCGCTCAGCATCCTCGGGTGGCGGTTCGACACCGGGTTCGGTGTGCCGACGGGAAGCGAGATCACGTACAAGCTCGATCCGAGTTGGCGGCGGTTTGTTGCCCTGATCGGGCTGGCCGACGGCTGGCACGCGGTCGGCCCCTACGAAATACTGCTCGACGGTCAGCCGCACTGGCAAACCAAAGACCCGGAAACCTTCGACCGCAACTCCCCGGGGCAGCAGATCGACGTGGAAATCCCCAAGGGCCGCAAGACGATCACGCTGCGGGTACACGGGGACGACAGCGCCGGGGCCTGGGCCGCGGCGGGGTTCTTGCGAGAGTCACATCGGGTGGCACAGTGACACCGCGCATGCCCGAACCAAGTACTCTACAGGATATCAAAGAACGCTGCTTCCCCAGTTTCATTGTTTACGAGCACAATCGTCGTATCGTCGGGAAAGACGATATCCGCCATTCGGTTGACCAGCGACTCGGACGGCTTATAGGAGAGCCACCAATGCTCACCGTTTCCCCACCCGTAGTAAAACGGCACGTCCTCAACTCGGACTCTCTCAAGGATACACGGCCACATGTCCTGCTGAATAAGGAACTCACGAGCTATGCGGATTGCTTCTTCTTCTTGCATGTCACTGTCTCCGTTTCTACCACACTTTCCCGCACGGGTCGCGATCAACGCCGCTAACCCTTTTCGAGGAGAAAATCCCGTGTGGGTAGGGCATGAGTCGGCACGGGCAGACAAGCTGCCCGTGGCACCCGGCGAGCAGTCGTGGAAGGAACAATAAGAAATGGTGGCCGTTCGTCGAGGTAGTCCCACGACCGTAAGCCCGGGTTTACAGGTCGAGGATTTCTTCCGTAAACGTATCCCAAAGCATATCATCTTCGAGGACGAGGGCAATGGGGTCGCAACCATCCGTGGTGCCCGGCAGGAACTCCATGACTGCGGACGGCACACGGAGCGTGCCTGCTACCTTCTAGGGGAGTTCGCGCGGCCGGACGGATTTGGTATGCTGTGCGTTATGGCACGACAAGTCACAACGCCGCCGAACGAACCTCCCCTGCCCGACGGGGCCAAGCCCGGGGGGTGGTGGCATGAATCGGACGATGGGAAGCACGTGATCTGCGATGTTTGCCCCAGGGCGTGCAAGCTGCTGCCCGGCAAGCGGGGGTTTTGCTTCGTCCGGCAGAACCGGGACGGGCGGATGGTCTCGACCACCTACGGCCGGAGCACCGGTTTCTGCATCGACCCGATCGAGAAGAAGCCGCTGAGCCAGTTTTACCCGGGCACGCCGGTCCTTTCCTTCGGCACGGCCGGCTGCAACCTCGGGTGCCTGTTCTGCCAGAACTGGACCTCCTCGCGGTCGCGCGACGTGGATGCCGGCTGCGAAGTGGCCGATCCGGAAACGGTTGCCCGGGCCGCCGCCGAGCTGGGCTGCCGCAGCGTCGCCTATACCTACAACGACCCGATCGTCTGGATCGAGTACGCGATCGACACGGCCAGGGCGTGCCGCGAAGCCGGTGTGAAGAACGTGGCCGTCACGTCCGGCTACATGCAACCGGCCGCCCGCGAGGCCTTTTATGAAAACATGGACGCCGCCAACGTCGATCTGAAGGGGTTCTCCGAGGAGTTCTATCGCGAGTATACCGGCGGGCAGCTCGAACCGGTGCTCGATACCCTGCGATGGTTGGCCCGCGAGACGGACGTCTGGGTCGAGATCACCAACCTGGTCGTGCCGCAAGCGAACGATTCGCCGGAGGAAATCGAGCGGATGTGCGATTGGATCGTCGAGGAGCTGGGGCCCGACGTGCCGCTGCACTTCTCGGCGTTTCATCCTGATTTCAAGGTGACCGACCGCGGGCCGACCCCGCTGGGGGCCCTTTTGCAGGCCCACCATCTTGCACGACGCGCCGGTTTACACTACGTTTATACGGGTAACGTCCACGACCGCGAGCATCAGTGTACTTATTGCCCCGGGTGCGAGCGGATGGTGATCGAGCGCGACGGATACGTGCTGGGGGCGGTCGATTTGGAAGGGGGGCATTGCCGGTACTGCGGCCGGCCGATTGCTGGCCGGTACGACGAGAGGCCGGGCGACTGGGGCGGTCGGCGGACGCCGGTCCGGATCGCCGCCTATGCAACGGAAACACGCAAAACAAAACAACCCACCTCCGCGGAGGAACCGAACGTGAGTAGTCAAGATACCCCGCAAGGCGACAGCACCGCCGAGCCCGTGTTGACCGAGGAACAAGAGGCACGCATCTTCCGCGCGGCGGGGCGTCGCGTGGCAGCCGCCGTGACTTCCGTGCAACCCGACGACATGAGGGAGGCCCTTGCCGACGCGGCGGGGGTGCCGCTCTACGGCACGTTCGTCAGCCTCAAACGCGGTGAGCAGTTGCGGAGTTGTTGCGGCTATATGGGCGATTCGATACCGCTGGCCGAGGCGATCGACCGTTCGTCGGTTCGGGCGGCGAAGGAGGACCCTCGCTTTCCCCCCATCTCACCCAGCGAACTGGGACACCTCGACATGGAGGTCTGGCTTCTGTGGGGGCTGAAACCGATGACCGCCCGCGGCGAGGATCGCGTTGGGGAGATCACCATTGGCCGCCACGGGCTGCAAATCTCTCGGGGGATGCAACGCGGGCTGCTGCTGCCGGGCGTGGCGGTGGACCACAACTTCGACGCCCGCGAGTTCCTTGGCCAGGTCTGCCGCAAAGCCGGTTTGCCGAACGATGCCTGGCTGGCCGACGACACCCAGGTGTGGACGTTCGAGGGCCGCGCAATTTCCGGGCGGCTCGATCCGGGAGACGTGGCGGAGGCCAACCGGCAAGCGTACGGCGGGGCCGCGATTCCCGGCGCCCCCACGCGCGGTGAAGTTGCCGCGTTGGCCGACTTCTGCCGCAGCAACCTCGTTGCACTGCTACAGGGAGCTACGCCGAATTTCTACATGCCCGGAGGATTCGACGGCGGAGTCAACGGTGTTGCCCTGACCGCCGGCGAGCCGGGAACTCCGGTTCGGGTGGAAGAGAGCCAAATCTCCACGCGCCCGGAAATCCCGTTGCAGGCGACGCTCTTCAATCTGATCCAGTCGGCGGCCCGGGGATTGCGGTCGCGTGACGTCGAGGCGGAGGCCCTCCAATCGGCCCCGATCGGCCTGACCGTGTTCTTGGATCCGGCGATGCACGGTGACGCGGCAAACGCCGATCTGGGGGGCGTCGATCCGCGGCAGCGGGCAATCGTCCTGATGGCAGGTCCCCGATCGGCCTGGGTGTATGATCCCGATAAGGACGCCAAGGGGTTGTTGGACCAGGCGATCAAGGACGCCGGGGTGGTCGACCTTCAACAAAGCCGGGTTTTCAGCGTGGCTGTGGTCACGACCGAAGAGCGTGCCGCGATGGCGAGCGCGCCGCAACCGCAGTCCGGTGCGTCGGTGCGGCCGGCCGCCGTCGCCGGGGCGTTCTATCCCGCGTCGCCGAACGATATCGACAGCGCGTTGGACGACATGTTGCCCAAGCGGCGGAAGCGAGCCAAAGCGTGGCCCGCCGTGATGGTACCCCACGCCGGATGGACCTACTCGGGCAAGCTGGCCGCGGAAACACTCGGCCGGGTAAAGATTCCCGGGCAGGTGATCATCCTCAGTCCGAAGCATCGCCCGGGCGGTCTGGAATGGGCCGTCGCGCCGCACGACCGCTGGACCTTGCCGTCCGGCGAAGTCGAGTCCGATCCCGATCTGGCCCGGCGCCTGGCCGATTCCATCGCCGGACTGCAACTCGACGCCGCTGCCCACCAGCAGGAACACTCGATCGAGGTCCTGCTGCCGATCATATCGAGGCTGGCGCCCAAGACCAAGGTCGTCGGCATTACCGTCGGCGCGGGCGATTTGCCTGCGCTTCTGCGCTTCGGCGACGAGTTGGGCGATGTCGTCCGCAACGTGTCCCCGCGCCCGCTGCTGGTGGTCTCGAGCGACATGAACCATTTTGCCGACGAGGCAACCACGCAACGGGTCGACCGCATGGTGCTCGACGCCATGGAGACGCTCGATCCGGCAAGGCTCTTCGAGACGGTCCGCGGCAACCGGATCAGCATGTGCGGGGTCTGCGCCGCCGTGATCGTGATGCAAGCTCTCCGGCGCCTCAAGAAGCTGAAGCGATGCGAGCTGGTCGGCTATGCCACGAGCGCCGAGACCAGCGGCGACACAAGCCGCGTCGTCGGCTACGCCGGAATGTTGTTGGGCTAAGCGGAGATGCCGGTGGGGCCGCAACTCTCCTGTAGGGAACGCTACAGAGGGCGTTCCCTACAGACCGTTGCCCCCTACCCGAACCTCCCTCGCAACAGAACTGTTACAAACTCGTTACACTCAACTTGCCCCGGATTTATTACACTCTTCCACGGGGATATCGGTTTCTGTTAGCAGGAAATCCCGTGCCGCTTCGCTTGGAAACCGGAAAGGAACAACACAATGCGAACGACGAAAACAACGCCGCTGGCCCTGATCCTATGCTTGGTTGTGGGATTCTGCGTCGATTCAACCCTCGCCGACGACGTTCCCTCGGCGAAGAATCCCAAGCGTGGCCTGGCGGGTAAAGGAATGGAACTCTACTCGTGGAAACTAGTCGGAGAAGACTGGCACTTCCGTGTTCTGCGGGGCACCAACCGGCAGAAGCCCCTCTCGATGATCATGGCTCGAGAGACGATCATGGCTCGAGAGACCACAATCGTCGGCGTGAACGACCTCAAGCAGCACCTGTCGGGGTTGGCGAAAGGGGAGAGCCTATTCTGGCGCAACCTGGCGAAAGAGCCGGTACCCCAAGAAACCGTTCGGAAGCTGAAAAAAACCTGTGCGGAACTCGGCATCAAACTGGTCGTCGTACAAAAAGTCGATGCTCGCAGCCAACACAAACGCGAGCAGCTCGCAAAACTCACCAAGCAACTCGAAAGCTCCGACTCGAACGAGCGGGAAAAGGCGATCCACTTGATCGGGAATCTCGGCTCCGACGCCAAACCGGCGGTGCCTGCCTTGGTGCGGATGATGAAGGATCCACACTACCAGGTCCGTACCGCAGCCGCAGCTTCCTTCAACCCGATCGTGCCGCCGCAGGTCGACCTCTCCAAGGTGTTTCCCAAATGGACGCTCTGTAACAAAAACGGCCCGGTCGAATCGTGGTCGCCGGAAGAACAGGCGAGGTACGCAAAGGCTTCCAAGCTGGCCGACCAAGAAACGGCCAAAGCAGCCGCACTTGCCGTGCCCGCCCTGATACGGGCACTCCAAGACGAGGGCAACTATCTACGACAATACGCCGCACTGTCGCTGGGCGCATGCGGACCCTATGCCAAGGATGCCGTCCCGGCGCTGATCAAGGCGCTCGAAGATCCCTGGGAGGGGGTGAGATTTCGGGCGGTCGAGGCGCTCGGAAGAGTTGGGCCCGATGCCAAGACGGCGGTTCCCGCCCTGATCGAATATATCAAGAAGTACAAAGAATATACTGTTCGTACTCCTGCCATAAGGGCCTTGGGCGAGATCGGCCCGGCAGCCAAGCCCGGGATACCGCTGTTGATCCGTCTGCTTCGAGACCCGCGTGAAGCGCGTTATCCCGCCGCCGAGGCACTGGGAAATATCGGCCCGGCCGCCGAGGAGGCCATTCCCGCCTTGATAACCGCACTGCAAGACAAAGAATCCTCGGTGAGGGCCACCGCAGCGGAGGCCTTGGGAAAAATCGGGAAACCCTCGCCACCCGTAGTCGAGGCGCTCAAGAAAGCCGCCAAAGACCCCGAATCTTATGTAAGCAGAAACGCTGAGGAGGCCCTCAAGAAGATCCTCGCGCAGCGAGACAAACAACCTCGATGATGAAGGAGGGCACGCTAGTACCTTGTGACAACCGAGATTGTGGGTTGTCGGGTGCCATGCCCACGCTTGCCGTGGGCATGTTTGCGGGCGTTGCAAAACATGCCCACGGCAAGCGTGGGCATGGCACCCACAGTTTCAATGATCGTACGGTACTAGGCTTTGTCGGAAAACGGTAGCCACGCTCCCCAGAGTGTGGTTGGCAAGTGCCAATCTCTCGCAAAAGGAGGGTCTCCACCGTCTGGCGACGGTGGCAGCTAGCCTGGATTATTCATGAACTCGTAGGGTGGGACAAGGAAACGGCTCGTTGGTGGACCGGCGCGTGCGATCGATCGTTCCGCGACGTTGGCACGTTGATTTAGGGAAGATCGCCGTTTCCACCGGCCCACCAAGGGCCCACGCACGCTTGTCCCACCCTACGTGAATAATCCGGGCTATGCATACCAAGGTCGCTTGCGGCTGCTGATCTTCCTCAACAGGTCGTTGGCAAGTTTGACGTTGCCGGCGATCTGGAAATCGAACATGCCGACGATGATGAAATCGGCACCGCGCCTGAAGGCATACGAGAACCCGAACCGGGGGTGAATCGCCCCGGCCGCCAACACCTTGAACGCCACCCAGGGTTTTTTGACGGTTGCCATGAACGCCTCGGTCTTCTCCGCGTCGAGGCAGAAGATGTTGTCGTGGTACTTGTTGTGGTCGATGCTCTGTCCCTTGTGCCAACACCATTCTTCGCGATGTTCCTTGGGGATGGCGGACCAATACCTGTCGAAGTGGAACGTCTTGACGTAGTAGTCGGGATTCAAGTTGTTTTTTTCAGAGGCGATCGGCGTCTGGAGCGAATGGCTCCCGATCCCGGCCTTCACACCCTCCTGCTTGATGAGGTCGACCGCCCGTCCGACGGCATCGATCTCGTTGAGTCTGACCCGGGTGTCGGTGACGGCGCCGTGGGTGTAGAGGGTCGTCGCGCCCTTGTCGACGAGCCGCTTGATTTCTTCCTGCACCGCTTTTTTGTCGTTGGTAGGGTGCATGCAGAGCATGGTCTGGATTTTTCCACCGCACTGCTTCTTGTATTTTTCCACCACGCCTTGACAGACGGGATCGATTTGGATGGTATTGATCCCCTGCTGCTCGGCGAGTTGGAGGGTTTCGAGGATTTTGGGTTCCGTGTTATAGGCCTTGAAGAGTTGCGAGACGTAGAGCAGATCGCGACTATGCGCCCAGCCGCCGATGAGATTGCCGCCGAGGAGCATTCGGCTCATTTTCAAGTCGCCGATCTTTCCACACGGCATGGTTTCACCCTCGGCGTCGTCCTGCTTCGGGCCGTCGCTCTCCCCATCCTGCATGGCGGCCAGGAGGATTCGCTCCTCGAGGCTTATCGCGGCCCCCGCTCCCGCAGCAGCCATCAACGCCCGATTCAGGAAACTGCGACGATCCGTCCCTTCTGAAACGTCAGACAATTCACACATAGATACTGCTTTCGAAAAAGAGGCTTTCCTGTAACCTTTGGACCCCTGATTGGCCGCGGCGATCCGCGACATCACGTCGAGGTCATGATACCGCAAATTCGGGAAATATTCAACTTTGGCCGGGTTGATCGATTCGGCTAATCCGGCGTCGAGACTTGCAGCATCGCCCGTTTCGGCAATAATAGGAGGCGGCGACCGCCGGCCGCGGCTTTCCAGCAGGAAATCAAGGAGAATTGCGCAATGAAGACAAAAACACTAACGGGTGGCTTTGGGAACCGTGGGGGGGTGTGCGTTCTGGTCCTGTTCGTACTGGCGGGCGTCTCGAACGCCGCCGAGACAAGTGCCAAGGCGGCTGCCCGAAAAATCCTCGATGCGACGGGCGTCCAAGGCGGCCTGATCGTCCAGCTCGGCTGCGGCGACGGCAAGCTGACCGCGGCACTCCGGGCAAACGACAGTTATCTGGTCCATGGACTCGACACCGATGCGAAGAACATCGCACAGGCCCGCAAGTATATCGCGTCGCTCGGGCTCACCGGCAAGGTGTCGGTCGCCCGGCTAAGCGGCCCGCGGCTGCCGTACGTCGACAATCTCGTTGACTTGGTCGTGTCGGAAGACCTCGGTGCAGTCTCGATGAAAGAAGTAGTGCGGGTGTTGTGCCCGAACGGGGTCGCGTACATCAAGACCGATGGCAAGTGGGCGAAGACGGTCAAGCCCCGGCCGAAGGAGATCGACGAGTGGACGCATTACCTGCACGACGCCGACGGCAACGCGGTTGCCTACGATACGATCGTGGGCCCGCCTCGCCACATCCAGTGGATGGCGGCGCCGACCTGGAGCCGCAACCATCACAAGCTGGCCAGCATCAGCTCGGTCGTCTCGGCGGCCGGGCGGGTCTTCTACATCATGGACGAGGCGCCGGCCGCCTTGATGAAAGTGCCGGGCAAATGGTTCCTTGTCGGCCGGGATGCCTTCAACGGTGTCCTTCTATGGAGACGGCCCATGTCGTCGTGGGCGTGGCACGGGCACGGATTCCGGGCCGGGCCGGCCCAGCTTCCGCGAACGCTTGTGGCCAAGGGAGACCGGGTCTACGCCCCGCTCGGGATGGATGAGCCGGTATCGGCCCTGGATGCGGTGACGGGCGAAATCATCAAGACGTATAAGGAGACCAAGAGCGCAGAAGAGATCATCCTCAGCGACGGCGTTCTGTTGGTCGTGACCGGCTTGCCCGCCGCCGAGCAAATCAAGGTCGATCCGACGCGGCGGGGGGAGTTCAAGTTTCCCAACGAGAAATCCGTCGTCGCCGTCCGTCCCGAGACGGGCGACACGATGTGGAAATGGACCGAATCGCCGGGGCTCGTCCCTTTGACGCTCGCCGCCACCGACGGACGCGTCTTCTTTCAGGCCGGCGGCGGCGTTGTGTGCCTGAAACTCGACAGCGGCAAACCACTTTGGAACACCGCGGCGGCGGAAAAACCAAAAACGACCGCGCAAGCATCCGCGCCGGCCGGAAAGAAAAAGTCCGGCAGACCGTCGAAACCCGCTAAGAAGAAAAAATCCAAGTCCGCCAGCAGCACCGGCAATGCAACACTGGTCGTCCGCGACGGGGTCGTGCTCTCGGCCACAGGCAGCAATCTCAACGCACTGTCGGCCGAGGACGGCAAACCGCTCTGGGACTGCCCGGCCCGGTTGGGGCTTTGCCGCTCGCCGGGCGACGTTTTCGTCATCGACGGCCTCGTTTGGCTCGGTCCCGACTTCGACAAAGGACGCGATCTGCACACCGGCGAGGTCAAAAAAACCAACAACGCGGTGCAGGAGATTTGGACCGCCGGGCACCACCACCGATGCTATCGCGAAAAGGCGACCGATCGGTACATCCTGACCGCCAAGCGGGGAACCGAGTTCCTCGACCTCCTCGGCAACAACCACACCCGAAACAACTGGATCCGCGGCACGTGCCAATACGGGGTCATGCCGTGCAACGGGCTTCTCTACGCCCCCTCGCACGCCTGCGGCTGCTTCATGGAGGCAAAACTCTGGGGATTCTGGGCAGTCGCGCCGGAGAAGTCGAGAGTCGAGAGTCGAGAGTCGAGAGCCAATGACCGGCTTGAGCGCGGCCCGGCATTTGGACAAGTCCGAAATCCGAAATCCGAAACCCGAAATGGCGACCAATGGTCCACACATCGCCACGATCCGTTGCGGAGCGGGTCGACGAAAACGAAACTCCCGGCCGAGTTGGACGACGTTTGGGAAACGGACCTCGGCGGCCGGATCAGCGCCCCGGTTGTGGCCGGCGGCAACGTCATCGTTTCGGCCATCGACACGCACCAGATCATCGCCATGAATGCCGCCGACGGCAAGAGGCGGTGGACCTTCACCGCCGGCGGGCGCGTCGATTCGCCACCGACCGTCTACCAGGGTATGGCGATCTTCGGATGTGCCGACGGATACGTCTACTGCCTCCGGTTGTCCGACGGCGAGCTGGTCTGGCGATTCCGGGCGGCGCCGGAGGACTTGAACACTGTGGCGCTCGACCAGGTCGAATCGGTCTGGCCGGTCCATGGAAACGTGCTCATCCACGACGGCGTGGCGTACGCCGCCGCAGGCAGGTCTTCCTGGCTCGACGGCGGGATCTATCTCTACGGGCTCGACCCGGCGACCGGCAAAGTCCTCTGCCACGCGAACGTCCGCAACTCGCATCCGAAGCCGAGCGACGGAAAGGACAAGGCCGGCGAGATCCCGCGCAAGGGCTTCTCTCAGAACGCCACCGACTACAAGACCTTTGCCGCCCCCGACCGGAGCGACGCCTTTTCGATGGCCGGGTCGACGAACGACATCCTCGTCAGCGACGGGATGTCGGTCTACCTGCGGACCTTGCGGTTCGATCCGAAGCTCGTCCAGCAGGAAAAGAAGGGCCGCCACCTGTTCTCCACCACGGGGTTGCTGGACGGGGCGGAGGTACACCGGTCGCACTGGGCGCTGGGCACGGGCGACTTCAGCCGCACGCCCGTCGCCTATTCGTGGATCGCCAACAGGATGGGCGGTGCGTTCGGCTCGCGTCTGTCCGTTCCGTACGGCTTGCTCCTCTCCTTCGATGATGAGACCGTCTGGGGCGTCCGGCGGAAGTCGCGGGAGTACAGCTACCAACTCTTCGCCGAAAATTGCAAGTCGTTTTCGGCCGACGAGCCGGCCCTGCCCGACTTCCGCAAGCCGGACGACCCCGTGAAGTTCCGCTGGCTGGTCGATCTGCCGATGCGTCCGCGGGCGATGGTGCGGGCGGGCGGATTGCTGCTGCTGGGGGGGATGCCGATGTCGGCCGATCCGGTGGAACTGGCCGCCTCGTACGAAGGCCGCAAGGGCGGGTTGCTGTGGACCATGTCGACCGAAAACGGCAGCAAGGTGGCCGAACGCCCGTTGGCATCCCCGCCCGTCTGGGACGGCATGGCCGCCGCCGGCGGACGTCTCTATATGACAACCCGCGACGGCAACGTGTTGTGCCTGGGAAAAGGCAAGTAGCAGGCGCCGGGTTACCCATAACGCGATGATCTGAAAGGTGAGAAACGAACATGCTGAGCAGGAGCTTGAACGGGCGTGATTTCTTGAAGGCTTTTGTGCTTCTCGCCGTGGCGCCGGCCGCGCCGGCGGCCTGCCGTTCCGCGGAAAGCGATGCCGGGCAGCGGCCGAATATTGTGATCCTGTTCGTCGACGACATGGGTTACTCCGACATCGGCTGCTTCGGCGGCGAGATCGAAACGCCGAATCTCGACCGCCTGGCCGCCGGCGGCGTGCGGTTCACGCAGTTCTACAACACGTGCCGGTGTTGCCCCTCGCGGGCGGCCTTGCTGACCGGGCTCTATTCCCACCAGGCCGGCATCGGGATGATGGTCTATCGCAACCGCGGCGAAGGTTACGAGGGCAACATCAACGACCAATGCGTCACCTTCGGCGAGGTCCTCCGCCCGGCCGGTTATCAAACGATGCTGGTCGGCAAGTGGCACGCGGGCCACGAGCCACACGCGCGTCCGGAGGTCCGCGGGTTCGACCGCTTCACCGGAATCTATCCGCACATCGACAGTTACTGGAAGGTGCTCCGCGCGTGCGATATCTACCGCGACCGGAAGATGCTCATCCCTGCGGGTGAAAACCCGGTCAACCCGTACCGGCCCGACGAGGAGTTTTACACGACCGATTTCTTCACCGACGCGGCGATCGACTACATCGACCGGGCGCTCGAAGACAAATCGAAGCCGTTTCTGCTGCACGTCTGCTACAACGTACCGCACTTTCCGCTGGAGACGCCGGACGGCCTGATCGACAAATACCGCGGCCGGTACATGAAGGGCTGGGACAAACTCCGCGAAGAGAAGTTCGAGCGGATGAAACGGATGGGTATCGTGCCGAAGACGCAAAAGCTGCCCCGGGTACGCGGGTTCGTCAACAAAAAGGTGCCCGGGTTCACACAGACGGGTGTTGACACCGACTTCTTACCCCGGTGGGATTCGCTCAGCGAAAAGGACCGGAAGGAACTCGATTTCCGCCGCGCGATGTACGCGGGCCAGATCGACCGGTTCGACCGGAACGTCGGACGGATCGTCGCACGTCTCAAGCGCCGCGGGATTCTCGACAATACCTTGATCCTCTTCTTCTCCGACAACGGATGCTCGGGGGAACTGGGCCTTTTCGGGATGAACTGGGGCAAATACACCGCCGCGAACTACAAGGACTGGCGAAAGAAGGGCGGGTGGAGCATCTCGCAAGGCCAGTGCTGGGCCGCCTACTCGAACACGCCGTTCCGCAAGTACAAGAAATTCACCCACGAGGGCGGCATCGCTTCGCCGTTTATTGCCCATTGGCCCGACGGGATCCGCAAGCCCGGACGCATTTGCAGCCAACCGCCGTTCCACCTGATCGACGTGATGCCGACGCTCTGCGAAGTAGCCGGGGCCAAATACCCCGAGACGTTCAACGGCCGCAAAATCACGCCGGCCGAAGGTGTCAGCATGGTTCCCTGTTTCCTCGACGAGTGTAAGGCCGAACCCCGGACGCTCTACTGGCAGCACGAGACCCACGCCGCCGTGCGCGACGGCGATTGGAAACTGGTCACCAACAACGACCGCGACCAGCGGGCCTGGGAACTCTACAACCTGGCCGAAGACCGCAGCGAATCCGAGGACCTGGCCGAAAAACATCCCGAGATCGTCGAACGCCTCGATAAAAAATGGCGCCGCTGGGCGAAGAAAGTGGGCGCCGTTCCCTTCCCCGAGACCCGCGGGAAGTCCAAGCCGGTCCCCTGGCCGCCGCGGCCGTGGCCGGCGCTACCCAATGGCACTATGTAACGTTTAGCGGGCGGGCTTGCCCGCTGTTGCCATAATGTCACCGATTGGTAGCCAGTTGCAACGGCGGGCAAGCCCGCCCGCTAAACAATCCCACGAACAATCCGGGCTAACACACCTCATGCCCTCTGAAAAAGCCGACGCCATCGTTCTTCGGACGGTCGATTTTAGCGAGACCAGCCTCGTGGTGACCCTGTTCACGCGAGAATTCGGCAAGATAGGCACTTTAGCAAAGGGGGGCAGGCGATTAAAGGGCCCGTTCGAGTCTGCCCTTGACGTGCTGGCCCGTTGTCGAATAGTGTTCCTCCACAAATCGTCCGAGGCACTGGACTTGCTAACCGAGGCGAAGCTCCAGCGGCGGTTCCGGCCGGCCGGCCGCGACCTGTTCGGGTTGTATGCCGGCTACTACGTGGCCGAACTGCTTGCCGGCTTGACGCACGAAGACGATCCTCATCCGGAGCTTTTCGATCTGGCCGACGAAACCCTGGAGGCCCTCTCCAGCGGCGAACTGGTCGCGCGGTGCGTGATCCGTTTTGAACTCGGCGCTTTGCGGTTGCTCGGGCACGCGCCGTCGCTGGGCGCGTGTGTCGAGTGCAGCAAACCGGTGAAGAGTTCCGCCCGGATCGCCTTCGGGTTGCTCGACGGCGGGGTGCTTTGCGACAAGTGTCGGGTGGGAAAGAGACAGATCATTTCAGTCAGCGCGGAGGCGCTGCGGACCATGGCACAACTGGCTGACGCACAAAACACATCCTGGCAACGTATGGAGACCGGTCCCCGGTCCCTCGGCGAGATCCGCGGGGTCCTCAACCGGTACGTTTCCCACCAGTTGGGCAGGAAACCGCGCATGCAAGAGCATCTCGGCATGATGTGGAAGTGACTTTCCTATGGACGACAACGAAGGACAAGGACGTCCCATGTCAATTCAGGGTTTGAAGCGATTTGCGATCCTGGCTGTTGTGTCCGGCTCGACCGCCGGTTGTGCTGCCTTTCCGTGGACTTCCGGACAAGCAAATAAGCCCGTCCCGCCGCAGGGCGTGGTGGGCGCCTCGGGCGTGGTGGCCGCCTCTGCCACCGAGCCGATCAACTTGCCGCCGGGCAGATCGCCGAACGTGGTGCCGGCAACCGGCCCGGATGCCGATCCCTTCGCACCGAACAAGGACGACGGCTTTCAATGGGAGGACCTCGCTCCGGAAAACATCGAGAAAACCGCAAAAAAATTGATCGGCTTCGGGCCGGACGAACGGATTGCCCAAGAACTGATGAGCAAAGGCAAACAGCTCTTCACCGAGCAAAAATACCCGGAAGCAGCGAAGCAGTTCAAAGGGGCGGCCTCGCGATGGCCCGACTCGGCATTGGAAGAAGACGCCATGTTCCTCGAGGGAGAGTGCTACTTCTTCTCCGACGAATATCCCAAGGCACAAGACGCCTACGATAATACCCTGAAAAAATACGAGAATTCCCGGCATCTCGATACGATGTGCAAGCGGCTGTTTGCGATCGGACAATATTGGGAAAACGTCCAGGAAAAGTCGCCGCACTGGCCGATCACCCCAAATCTGACCGACAAGAAGCGGCCCCGTTTCGACACGTTCGGCAACGCAATCAAGGCGTACGAAACGATCCGGATGAAAGACCCGATCGGTCCTCTGGCCGACGATGCCGTGATGGCCACCGCCAACGCCTATTTCCGAAAGAAGCGCTGGGAGGACGCCGCACGTCAATACGACGACTTGCGCAAGGGATTTCCCCGAAGCGAACACCAGGCGCAGGCCTGCCTGCTGGGGCTCCAGGCCGCGCGGCGGATGTATCAAGGCGAGATCTACGACGGCACGGCCCTGGACGAAGCCGACGAAATCGCCGAACAGGCGCTGACGCAGTTTTCCCATGTGTTGGAGTCGTCCGAGCGGCAGCGGGTCGAGAAGACCCGCAGAGAAATTGTCGAGCAGCAGGCCGCGCGCGATTGGGCCATGGCCCGGTATTACGATAAGAAGAAATGCTACGGCGCAGCCCGCCACTACTACCAGGGTGTCCTCAAGGAATACCCGCAGACGTCGTTTGCCAAACGGGCCGCCGAACGCCTCGAGGAAATCCGCGGCAGACCGGCCGTACCGCCCAACCGGTTCAAATGGCTGACGGATCTCTTCCCAACGAATGATTGAACCGTGGGGCGAAGGTAATGACGGCAATGATGTGGACGAGAACCGGGGGCTTGCTGATCTTCGCGGCTTGCACAGCCGGCTGCGCGGGGTGGCAGGTCGGAAGCCGGTCGCTCTATCCCGCACACATCCGTACCGTCTACGTGCCCGTCTTCGATTCCGGCAGCTTCCGCCGCGGGCTCGGCGAGCAGCTTACCGAAGCGGTCTGCAAGGAAATCGAATTGAAAACACCCTACCGGGTCACCGGAAACCCCGACGCCGACAGCGTTCTCACCGGCCGCATCGCCTACGACCGCAAGCGCGTCCTGATCCAGAGCGGCGCCAGCGAACCGCGGGAATACCAGGTCAATATCTGCGTCGACGTGAGCTGGATCGACAACCGCGGCAAGGCGATCCGCAATACCCGCTCCGTTGCCCTGCCGCCGGATGTAGTCAAGCTGGTGGGCGTCGGCAACGTGATCCCTCAAACCGGCCAGTCCACGGTCGTCGGCCAGCAGGACGCGATCAAACAGGTGGCCGAGCAGATCGTCTCCTTGATGGAAGCCCCGTGGTAGGAGACTGCTGCGAGAGGCTTTTCAACGGATTTTCCTCTCACCCGGGGGTGACGGCACGTGTCCTATTTGTTACACTACCGGCCATGTATGGCTCGATCAACCGGTGGAAGCTCCGTACCCAAACGCTCACTGCGGGAAGAATCCCGCTGCTGATGGGCATCATTAACGTTACACCCGACAGCTTTTCCGACGGGGGTAAGTTCCTCGACCCGGCCGCCGCCGTGGACCACGGATTGCAACTGGCCGACGAGGGGGCCGATCTGCTCGATATCGGCGGGCAGAGCACGCGGCCGGGAGCCGAACCGGTCGACGCCGACGAAGAGCTCCGCCGCGTCGTCCCGGTCGTCCACACACTGGCCGAACAGTCCTTCGTGCCGATCTCCGTCGACACCGACAAGGTGACGGTCGCCCGCGAGGCCCTTGCCGCCGGGGCCGAAGTGATCAACGACGTTACCGGACTGCAGGGTGGACCGGCGATGGTTTCCCTGGCCGCCGAGAGCAACTGCGGCGTATGTGTCATGCACATGCAGGGTACCCCGCAAACCATGCAGCACGCCCCGGTCTACGACAACGTCGTGGAAGAGATCTTCTCATACCTGAAAGATCGCCGCGATGCGCTGATCGAGGCCGGGGTCGAGCAGTCACGCATCACGCTGGACCCCGGGATCGGGTTCGGCAAAACTGCCGAACACAACTTGGCGCTCCTTTCCAACGTGGCACGGTTCCATGACCTGGGGTGCCCCATCTTGATCGGCCACTCCCGGAAACGATTCATCGGTGAAGTGCTCGACGACAACGAGGCAGATCGCGGGGCCGGCACTATCGGCGTCGCGCTCTCGCTTGCCCGGCAAGGAGTGCAGATCGTCCGCGTCCACGACGTCGGCGCCGTCCGCCAGGCGCTGCTCCTCTACGAGGCAACCGGCGGGCTGCTGTAGAACCGCGCCGGACGGCCAAATGTCCGTTGACTTCCGGTAGTCTTTGAACCATACTTACCTGACGATTCCGTTATTACAACGATGACTCCGCCATGACGACGAGAAAGCAGAACGACTTGCAGGCATATTGCCTGGACGTGGCCCGGCGAGCGAACCGGGCCGCGGCCCGGCTGGCATGTGTCACCGGCGCCCAAAAACAGGATTGGCTCCGACGAAGTGCCCGGCTCTTGCAACTGCGGTCGGACGCACTGACCAGCGCGAACGAAAAAGACATCGCCGCGGCGCCCGGCTTCAACCTGACCGACGCGCAGATCGACCGGTTGCGGCTGACACCGGCGAGAATCGATTCGTTGACTGCGGCGCTTGACGAAGTCGCCGCGCTGCCGGAACCGATCGGCGAGGTCATCTCGTCGTCGGTTCGCCCCAACGGTCTCGAAGTGCAAAAGATCCGCGTGCCGCTCGGCGTGATATTCTTCATCTACGAGTCGCGGCCGAACGTCACCGCGGACGCCGCCGCCATCTGCGTGAAAAGCGGAAACGCCGTGATCCTCCGCGGGGGCAAGGAAGCCGCGCACAGCAACGCCGCGATTGCCGCGATCCTTGCTGAAGCCGCCGACGAAGCCGGGTTGCCGGCCGACGCCGTTCAGCTCGTCTCGACGACCGACCGCGAGGCCGTGGGATGCTTCCTCCGGATGCCCGAGTCTATCAACGTGACGATCCCCCGCGGCGGCGAAGGACTCATTCGACGGGTCAGCGAGGAAGCCCGAATGCCGGTCATCAAGCACTACGCCGGCAACTGCCACGTTTACATCGACCGCGCGGCCGACCCCGAGCTTGCCGTACGGCTCGCGGTCAACTCGAAATGCCAGCGGCTGGGTGTCTGCAATGCGGCCGAATCGCTGGTCGTCCACTCGCAAGCGGCCGAGGAACTGTTGCCGCCGATCGGCAAGGCACTCGCTGCCCGCCGCGTGGAACTGAGGGCCGACGACCGGGCACGAGAACTCCTGCCCGGTGCGATCCCCGCAACGGAAGAGGACTTCGGAGCCGAATACCTCGCCGCGGTTATGTCGGTCAAGATCGTCGATTCGCTCGATGAGGCGATCGAGCACATCAACCGCTACAGCTCGCAGCACACCGAAGCGATCATCACAACCGATCTCGGTGCAGCCCGCCAATTCGCCGCGAGGATCGACAGCTCGGCGGTGATGGTCAACGCGAGCACGCGGTTCAACGACGGCGGCGAGTTCGGCCTCGGCGCGGAAATCGGCATCAGCACCGACAAGTTCCATGCCCGGGGCCCGTGTGGAATCAACGAACTGACAAGCTACAAATACGTCGTTTACGGAAGCGGACAAGTGCGGGAATAGATCCCATGAAAAGCGACGCGCTGAGCCAATCGGAAGTGGAAAGCTTGTTGAACGACGCGACGGACGGTCAGGAGCCGGAGGGCGAACCGGCCGGGCTCGTCGAAGACCGCACACCGGTGCCGCAATCGATGTACGAAGACCTCGGGGGGAATCTCGGCGCCGCGTTGTCGGCCATGCTGCGGACCGAGGTCGGAGTCCGCCCCGCCGGCGCCGACCGGCTTGCCTGTGGCAAGTTTCTCCGCAACCTGGAAAATCCTACGTACATCAATCTTATCAAGGCCGAACCGCTCGAAGGAAACCTCTCGCTGGAGATCACCCCCTCGATTCTGTACCCGATGATCGATCGCCTGCTCGGCGGCGGCCGCGAAACGGATCAGCCAACCGGGCGGCCCCTGACGGAAATCGAATGCCGCCTGGCCGCGAGGATTGCCGGCGCGTTCCTTGACGGACTCCGCCGTGCCTGGGAAAAAACGCTTCCGCTGCGGCCCGAAGTGATCCAGGTGGAAAGCGATCCGAAAAAGGTGCAACTCGCAATGCCGGACGAAACGCTCGTCGTGATCCGTTTCGAACTGACGGTCGACCAGGCACGCGGGCCGGCGAGCCTCGGTGTTCCGTGCAAGGCGATCGAGCAAATCGGCGACGGGACGGCCGTCGCACCGGAGAGCTTTCCCTCGATCAGCGATTCGCTGGTGGAGATCGAAGTACCGTTGGCCCAAACCCAGATCAGCACGAGCGACCTGGCGGATCTCCGCGTCGGCGACATCGTGACCACCGAGCATCGCATCGACAGCCCGTTGACCGTCACCGTCGACGGCGTTCCCAAGTACCACGCCCGCCCCGGCGCGCTTCAAGGGCAGAAGGCGGTCTGCATCGAGGGCCCTATCGGGGAACCGGAAGAGGACCGAGGACCGTCGGCAGAGGACAACGAGAAGTGAGTAATGGGCCGTGGAGAGTGGACAGCTACCCACTGTTCACGATTGCTATCTATCAACATGATCCTTGACGTCGAAAACCTGATCGTGCAATTCAAGACCGACGAAGGCATTGTCCGGGCGGTTGACGGGGTGTCGTTTTCGGTTTCCGCGGGCGAAACGCTCGGCATCGTCGGGGAGTCGGGCTCGGGCAAGTCGGTTACGAACCTGGCGGTGATGGGGCTTGTGCCGCGGCCGCCGGGCCGTGTCGTCGACGGCACAGCCGTCTTTCGCGGCGACGACCTGCTGAAAATGGACCAGCGGCAATTGGCGAAAATCCGCGGCCACCACGTCGCCATGATCTTCCAGGACCCGATGACCTCGCTCAACCCGTTCCTGACAATCGCCCAGCAGATGACCGAGGTTACCCGGTTACACCTCGGCCACTCCTATCAGCAGGCCCTGCAACATGCAATCAAGATGCTCAAACGGGTCGGCATGCCCTCGCCCGAACGGCGCATACACGACTATCCGCACCAGCTCTCCGGCGGGATGCGACAGCGGGTGATGATCGCCATGGCGCTCTCGTGCAAGCCGGCCCTGCTGATCGCCGACGAACCGACGACGGCGCTCGACGTGACGATCCAGGCGCAAATCCTCGACCTGATGAAGCAGCTTCAACAGGAGGAGCAGACGGCGATTATCCTGATCACCCACGACCTGGGAGTGATCGCCGGGACGTGTCATCGCGTGGTGGTGATGTACGCCGGGCGGTTTGTCGAGGAGGCCGGCGCCGACGAGCTTTTCCGCCGGCCGCTCCACCCGTACACGCTCGGTCTGCTCGAATCGATTCCGCGGCTCGACGAACACAAAGGCGCCCGCCTGACCCCGATCGCCGGCCAGCCGCCCCACCTGGTCGACCTGCCGGCGGGTTGCCCGTTCCGGCCGCGGTGCCCGTTCGCAATGGAACGATGCGCCGTCGAGAACCCGCCGCTTGAAGGCGAAGGCGAACACCGCAAGGCCTGTTTCGTCGACGTCGAAGAAGCAACCCCGCACAAACCGCTTGCCTCGAATTCCTGATTGTAACCATGAATCAACTTGCGGTTTACAATTTGAGACACGCTTGGGAGTCTTGCTGCAGAACCCCCGCACGCAGTGCGGGGGCTTTTGGCAGCCACCAGTCCCCAGTCCCCAGCCCCTAGCCCCCAATCCCTGACGACGATGCCGCAACTCGCTGTTCACGACCTGAGAGTCTACTTCCCGTTCTCGCGAGGAAGTATCTTCAACCGCACCCGCGGCGCGGTGCGGGCAGTCGACGGCGTCAGCTTCACGGTCGGCGAAGGTGAAACGTTCGGACTGGTCGGCGAGTCGGGCTGCGGCAAATCGACCACCGCCCGGGCGATCCTGAATCTCATCCCGCGGACCGCGCCGATCAGCGGCGAAGTCCGTTGGGAGGACCAGCGGATCGACGGCCTCGACGAGGGTGCCATGCGGCCCTGGCGGCGGCAGTTACAGATGGTCTTTCAGGACCCGTTCGCGTCGTTGAACCCGCGGATGACCGTCGGGCGGATCGTCGCCGAACCGATGAAGATATTCAATCTACACCCGGCACGGCAACGGAAGCTCGAAGTCATGCGGTTGCTCGACCTGGTTGGTCTGAACCCGCGCTATCTGACCCGCTATCCCCACGAATTCTCCGGCGGCCAGCGACAGCGAATCGGCATCGCCCGGGCACTGGCCGTCCAGCCGAAACTGATCTTCTGCGACGAGCCGGTCTCGGCCCTGGACGTTTCGATCCAGGCCCAGGTGATCAACCTCCTGATGGACCTCAAAGAGCAACTCGGGTTGTCGTACGTGTTCATCGCCCACGACCTGTCGGTCGTTCGTCACATTTCGACCCGGATCGGCGTGATGTATCTCGGCCGGTTGGTCGAGGTGGCGGATGCCGAGACGCTCTATCGCCATCCCAAACACCCGTATACGAAAGCGTTGCTTTCGGCGGTGCCGATTCCCGATCCGGTAAAGGAACGACAACGTGAGCAGACGGTCCTTGGCGGGGAAGTTCCATCGCCCGAACGTGAGTATCCCGGCTGCCCGTTTGCTGATCGCTGCCCGATCGCCGAAGGCGTTTGCCGCGAGCGCCCGCCGAAGCTCGAGGGCAACGGCCATCAGGTCTCGTGTTTCCTGGCGTAGCTCCGGCGATTCTTCCCTTTCCTCAATGCGTCATTGCCATTTGGACCAGTTTGGCGACGGAGCCGGCTTCCATCTTCTTCATGAGCCGTGCACGGCGGTCTTCCACGGTCCGGACGCTGAGGTTGAGGATTTCGGCGATCTCCTTGTTGAACTTGCCCTCGAGAATCAAATCGAAGACCTCGCGTTCGCCGCGGGTCAACTGGGCGATCCGCTCGTCGATGCTCTGGCGCCGGGCCTTGCGGCGTCGATTGCACCCGTCGCGGTCGACGGCCTTGCGGATGCTTTCCCAGAGTTCCTGCTCGCGGAAGGGTTTTTCGAGGAAGTCGACGGCCCCGGCCTGCATCGCGCCGACCGCCATCTGCACATTGCCGTGGGCGGTGAGAAACACAATCGGCAAGTCGACCTTGTCCTCGGACAGTCTGCGTTGCAGCTCCAATCCGCTCATTCCCGGCATGGCAACGTCGAGCACCAGGCAACCGGACCGTTGGGAATCAAACGCCTCGATAAATTCGGTCGCGGAGGCGAACGTTTCGACGCGCGGGAACATAACCTTCACCAATGCGCCGAGGGATCGGAGCACGGCCTGATCGTCGTCGACGATGAATATGGTCGGCTCCCCGTTTACTGCCGCTTTGTCGTCCATCACTTGATCTGCCTCCTTCTCTGTGGATCGGAAGGATGAGACTGAAGACCGATCCTCCGTGATTGCATGCTGCGGCGGTCCACACCCCATAGTCATAAGGCGGCATAGGGAGTGCCTCTGGTGGGGGTAAAATGCACCACCTCACGTTGCCCGAATTTACCACAATTGATTTCCAAATAAAACCCCCTCTTGGCGGAGGACTGCGGATACCCACATGTCAAGTGTGGCTGGTACGCTTTTAGGGGTTCGCCGGATTGGTCAAAGGCGGCGATTCTCGCCGGAGTTCTGTCAGATCAAAACCTGGACAAGGCAACATGCTTTGGCGATGATGCCTGTTGTGCCGTCCGCCGAAATTCCGTCTCCTCGATATCAGGGAGGTGTGCGATGACCTGCCGCTCCTATCTGCCGGCCGCAATCATGTTTGTCGCTTCATCGGTTGCCGTCGGCTCGGCCGATGACGCGTCCGACTTGCGGTTGGTGCCGTTTCCCAAGCGCGTTGAATTGCAGGAGGGAACGTTTCCGCTCGAGGGGAAGCTAGTTCTGGAAGTGCCGGCCGGCGCCGCCGCTGTCGTCTCACAGTTGATCGGTGAAGAGCTAAAGCGGTGCGGGGTTGCAATGCCGGAAGTCCGCCGGTTGAAGGATCATCCGCATTCGTTGCGGCTTTCGGCCAAGCCGGGCGGAACGATGCCGAAACTTCCGATTCGTGATCGTTCTTCGCCGGAAGACAAGTCCACGCCGGAGGATTATCGGTTGTCTGTCACTGCCGACGAGATCGTTTGCCGCGGCGCCGGCGACGCGGGACTGTTCTACGCCGTGCAGACGTTGTGTCAGCTCATCCGGGCCAACCGCCACGGCAAGGCCCTGCCGTGCCTGACGATCCGCGACTGGCCCTCGCTCCGCTGGCGGTGTTTCCAGGACGACCTTACCCGCGGCCCCAGCTCCACGCTCGATACGCTCAAGCTCCACGTCGATCTGGGGGCGGGGCTGAAAATGAACCTGCTGACCTATTACATGGAGTACCAGTACGCCTTCAAGAAACACCCGGTGATCGGCCCGAAGGACGGGTCGCTAACGCCGGAAGACCTCGCCGCGCTGGTCAAGTACGCCAAGCCGCAGTACGTCGACATCCTGGGCAACCAGCAGTCGTTCGGCCACTTCGAGGACATACTGCGGCACCCGCAATACGCGCATCTGGGCGAGCGGGGGTATGTGCTCACGCCGGCCAACGAGGAGAGCTACGAACTCCTGGACGACCTCTACAGCGAGGTCTGCCCGCTCCTGCCCTTCGAGATGTTCAACGTCTGCTGCGACGAGACCTGGGGCCTGGGCACGGGGCCGTCGAAGCAACTGGCCGAGAAGATCGGCGTCGGCGGCGTCTACGTCCAGCACATCCGCCGCGTCCACGATCTGCTCAAGGACAAGCACGGTAAGCGGATGATGATGTGGGGCGACATCATCTTGAAACATCCCGACAAGCTGGACCAGATTCCTAAGGATACGGTCATGCTCACGTGGGGTTACGGGGGCCGGGAGAGCTTCGAGGACCAAATCATCCCGTTCGCCAAATCCGGTTACGAGTTTTTCGTCTGCCCGGGCATCAGCAACTGGAGCCGGATCCTGCCCGACTTCGGCACCACTACCACGAACATCCAAAACTTCGTCCGCGACGGGGCCAAGCACGGCACGATCGGCATGCTCAACACGGCCTGGGAGGACGACGGCGAGGCGCTCCAGGGCTACAAGTGGCACGGTTACGCCTGGGGGGCCGAGTGCGCGTGGAACGCGTCGACCACGAAGCCGGAGGATTTCAACCGCCGCGTCGGGGCCGTGCTGTTCGGCGAAAAGGGGGATCACTTCGGCCGGGCGATCGAGCTGCTCGCTAAGACACATCGTCTGCCCGGCATGCACGGCATGAACAACCGGCGGTTTTGGCAGGACGACTTCAAGCCGGCGGGCAAGGCCGCAAGCGTCAAGGCGTCGGCCGAGCGGCTCCTTGCCATCGTTCAGCCGGCGATCGAGCACCTCGAAACGTGCAAGAAGGAAGCCGCCGTCAACGCCGAACTGCTCGATTCGTTCCTGCTGGGGGCGCGGCGGATGGAGCTGATCGGGCAGCGAATGCTCGACGGGCTGGAGGTGGCCGGGCTCTATACCAAGGCGTATGACACGGGCGGAAAAGGGGCCCTGCCGCTGTTGGACAAGGCCGAAGCCCTGGTCCGCAAGGACCGCGACGCCCTCGAAGCCCTCGGCAAGGAGTTTCAGCGGTTGTGGCTTGCCGAGAGCAAACCCTACGCGCTCGATCGGACCGTGAAGCGTTACGCCGCCGCCGTGAAACGCTACGATGATCTTGCCAAGCAGTTGGCCGACGCTCGAAAGCAGGCGGAAGCGGGCAAGCCGTTGCCGCCGCCGGAGAAGCTGGGGCTGGCGCTGCCCGAAAGCTGTTCTCGCCGCACGCGGCCGCCGGCCATTTCGTCACCTACGCCGGTTTGTTGGAAGCCAAACCGGCCTCGATTTCAAGCGACAACCCGCTTCTCCGCAACCACTGGTTGCGGCTTTATATTCTCGCCGCTTCGTCTACCGGTATTTCAGCTCACCCGGGAATAATCTCAGCACCACGCCCCGAATGGTGGGTTGGAAATCCGATCGTCGAGAAGCGCATTCGCCGCTGAGCCCGCTCCGAGCCTGTGAAAAAATCAGTGTGGTACGGCACTCCATACCGTGATTCACGACACGGAGCGTCGTGCCACACTTCCCGCTCGTCAGCGGGGGGGACTGCCCTGCCGGTGGGGCGATCGCGTCCCACGCTCATCACGCCTGTTTCGGTTCTGGCATTCTTGATCCTTTCTAGGAGGAATTTGCCATGGCTACTCGATTCACGCGTGTTGATCTGGGCGACGACGGGCGGGATTTCCGCCCCCTGGCCCTGGAGCCGGGGGTTCCCCTGCTCGATGAATCCGGTGCGAATGCGAAGATACTGTTCCGCTGGCTTGGCCGCCTGGCTGCCGAGCCGGTCTGGGAAGGCGAATCGGTGAGCTTCTTTGCCCGCGACGACCGTGGCGGGCGGCTCGAAGAGGTCACTTGCGAACCGGCCACCGCGGAGGAACTCGAAAAGCTTTTGCAGGAAGACATAGCAACGCTCCGCGAGCGCATCGACAAGGCACAGCCGGAAACGACCACCGAACGGGCGCTGAAGAAGATCATCCGCCGGCACTTTCAAGAGGTCTTCGAGGGCACCGACCGCTCGAACACCGGAAGCTACGTGTTCCGCTACCGGGACGCCAACGGCAACTGGCGGCTGGTCTGGTGTTGGGGATACCAGCGGATCGATCGGGCACCGGCGACGGCCGTTGTCTGCGCCGAGGACGAGTGTAACCTGCTTTACGTCCGCCGGCCGGGTGAGAGCCCTAAGTGCCCCGCGTGCGAGGCGCTGCTCGTCACCCGGCAAAAAAGGAAACAACGGAGGCGACGGCGCCTTGCGGCGGCGATTGTTCTGCTGCCCTTGTTGTTGCTCGCCTTGTGGTGGTGGTATCCGTCGCACCTGACGGCGACGCCCGAACAGTATACGGGTGTCGTCGGCAGCCGGGTTCCCGTAAAGGTCGAAAAGCGGTGGCTGTTCTGGTCCGCCGACGTCACCGACCGGGTCGTTAGCACCGCGTCGGATCCTGCGGTTGCGGAGTTCGATCCGCCAGGCAGGTTCGTTGCCCTGGTCGGTCCGGGGAGCACCAACGTCCGGTTCCGTCTGGGCGACCTGCTGGCGGACGTCGCGATCACGGCAGAGCCCTTGGGGAACGGGACGGGTGATACGCCCAACGGATCCAACGTACCCGGGGACACACCATTAGACCCCCGGCGCAAACCGCCCAAACCCAAAGAGGGCCCGGTCGCCGTCTACATCCTCAGCGATCAGGGCACGTCGGTCCAGTTCGGAGTGGGTGCGGTGTTCGACGATTTTCGGATCGAGGCCCACTACGCCGACGGTTTCGTCCGGATGGTCACGCGCAAGGCTATCATCCACACGACCGAACCGGTCCTGTCGCCGCGGGATGGCCGTTTGCACGGTCTTCGGCCCGGGACGGTGTTGGTTCGTGCCGAGTTCGACGGCGTCGCTACGAAAGACCCGTTGGAGTGCATCGTTACAGAAGACATCCGTGTTACACATCTGGGAATCACCCCGTCGCCGGTCAACGTCGAGCAGCGCGAATCGCTCCCGATCACAGTGACGGGCTACCTCGACGGGAAATCGGTCGGGATCCTCTCCGGCATCGCTGGCATTACGTTTCGGTCGGCGAATCCTTCGATCGCCGCAGTCAGCGGGCCTCACGTAACCGGCGTGCTAGAAGGCGACACGAAGATTATGGCCGAATTCGCCGGCGTGCGAAGCGAGCCGGTCGACGTCCACGTTGGGCCGATTTCCGATGTCCTGGCGCTCACTCCGCAGGAAGCAACGATCTACATCGGCCAGAGTTTGAGAGTCGGCAGCGACGTCTCGGTCTACCGCGGCGACATGGACGTCAGTCGGCTTTGCAGTGTCGTTCCCGGCGCTTCCGAGATGATCCGTTATGTACCCCACAACGGTTCGCTCGTCGGAGTCTCGCGCGGCACGACGCAGGTCACGTTTCTCTACCGCGGCAAGATGGTCAATATGACGCTCAACGTCCTTGGCGGTTCGCCGCCCCCGGGTGAGGTTGTCGTCGAACCGAGGGACAGCATTTTGTCGCCCGGCCAGAGAATTCCGCTGCGGGTGTTCGTGCGGACGGCGACGGGTGAGAAGATCGACCGGACCGGTGCGGCGACTCTCGAACTCGTGAAACCGGGTGCAGCCGAGTGTGTTCAGCTTCAAGGGAATCGTGTGTGTGCGTTGGCGCCGACTCTTGAGCCGGTCGAAGTGGCGGTCTCCGTACCAGGCTCGAAACCGGGCAAAGCGCGAATCAGCGTGAGGACTGTTGACGACGGGCCCACGGAACTGGTTTGCGAGCCGTCGCCGATCGTGATGGCCCCCGGCCAACGACAATGGTTGACCGTCCTCGGCCGATCGTCCCTTGGGACGTACGAGCTGTTCAACGTGAAGCTGTCGGTCGGCGGCGAAGACCCCGATGCCGTCAAGCTTGTCGGCAACGGGATCGAGGCCCTTCGGCCGGGCAATGCCACGATCAACGTCCGCTGGGCCGATCTCCGAGCGGTAGCCCCAGTCACGGTCACTGGCGGTCCGCCAAGGGATTTGCGGATCGATCCACAGGTTGCCGCGATTACGCGAAACGAGTCGTTGCCCTACACGGTCACGGCCCTTCGCGGCGGCATCCGCACGGTATTGACCGGCGCCGACGTGCAATTAACGGTTTCGGATCCCAACGTGGCTCGCGTCGTCGGCAACGAATTGGCCGTCGTCGGGATCGCGCAAGGAACCACGTTGGTCGTTGCCCGTGCAAACAACCAGACCGCCACGGCGAGTCTGACGGTTGGCGGCACGCCTCCCCCGCTGGATTTGCAAATCCATCCGCGGAACATCGTCCTTCGGAGAGTCGGCGAGACCTCTCCACGGATTACCGTCACGATCAACGGTCCTCACGGTCGGGAGCCGATTTCGGCCGTGTTGCGGACCTTGGATCCGGCCGTCGTGATCCCGGAAGAGCCCTTCCGGGGGCGCCTCGTTGCCCGAGGCCCCGGCCGAACCCAGATTCTCGCGGAATATGGCGGTAAGACAGCGACGGCGCATGTGACCGTCGAGGGTCGGCATCCATGGCCGGTAGTCGTTTTGGAAGACGATCCGGACAACAATGCTTTTCGCGTACGACTCGACGTGGTCGCGCCCGCTTCATCAGGCCCGCTCGAGTACCGCATCTACGAGGCTTCGGCGGCGCCGTCGGACCATTGGGTCGCCGGCCAACTGGAAGGGGAGTATCGACGAACGGTCCTCCGCACGGAGTCGTTGCCCTACCGTTCCGGTTCCGTCTACAGAATTGTGGCGGAAGTACGAGACAAGTCGGGCAAGGTTGAGCGATATCCGGTCAGCTTCAAAGTCACACGTACGATCGGCATCGAGATGCTCGATGACTCCGATTCATCGACGCCGTCAAGCGTACGGTTCTGACAGGACGGTTCCGATGACGGCCAGCGGAAGCCATACTCATGGCTAACGTGCCGCTTCACAGTTTCACCGACTTGAGCTATCATGCCACAAGGGTAAAACATCGGGGCCGATGATACTCACCTTCACAACGGCCGATTTGCGGCGGGTGGCTTAGCCTTGCTACGGGCGGCGGCCGGCTAGTAGTATATCTCGCAGTTCGGCAATGCCTCCTGGAGTTTCTTGACACCCTCGTCGGTGACTTGGGTGTGGTAAAACTCCAGTCTTCCCAACTTGGTCAGATTCTTGAGATGCTCCAGTCCAGCGTCGGTTACTTGTGTCCCCCGAAGGTCCAGCCTTTGAAGCTTGGTAAGTCCCTTCAGGTGCTGCAATCCATTGTCGGTGATTTGGAGGTTCCCAAGCTCCAGCGTTGTAAGTTGAGTCATCTGCTTGAGATGTTCCAGTCCGGCATCAGTAACTTGAGTGTTGCTCAGGTGTAGCACTTCCACACTCGTTACCTCCTTTAGGTGTTTCAGTCCAGCGTTGGTAATCGGGAGGCCTTTAAGGGCGAGAATTGTGAGGTTACTGAACCCTTTCAAATGTATCAATGCAGCGTCCGTGACTTGGGTGTTCTCAAGGTTCAGCATTTCAAGATTGGGCAGTCCACTCAGACCCTTCAGTCCGATTCCACTGATTTGTGTGTTGTAGACAGAGACCGATCGAAGGTTCGTCAGCCCCTGAAGATGCTGCAACCCGGTATCTGTGATTTGGGTATTGTGAAGAGTTAGCCATTTGAGATCGGACAAACCTTTCAGGTGTATCAACCCCGCGTCGGTGATCTGTGTGTGATCGAGGAATAGGGCCACAAGGTTAGGCAAACTCTCCAAATGCTCCTGGAGTTCCTTCAGATTAGCATCCTTGCATGACCTATGGGAGAGTATGACAACCTCGACAGCCTCAGCACCGTATCCTCGGCTCTTGGTTTGACCACCCAACCCGCTGATTCGCCCTCCCATCTTCTCAATAGGAGCGACTGCCTTGCGGTATTCGAGTCTAGGACGCAAATACCAAGTCAGACATCCCAGAATAACGCTCACACCAGCCACGAAGATCAGCAACGACAACAGGCTGTACTGATACCAGCGGAGTTTGGGTTTCTCGGCGAGTTGGGGCTTGTCGCTCATACGCGGATTCTACCACGGCGGGGCGGGCGGAGGCAAGAAAGGTGAATGTCCTACGGGTATTCCGAGGATTGTCCAAGCGTGTTAGATTGTGGTATCATAGCACCATGGCTGATAGAAGCACAGGAGAACACCGGCGGCCCCCAACCAGGCGGGTTGCTGGGAGTTTAGGCGGGGTGGCGGGTATTTTGATCCTGCTCGCGTGGGTGGCAGGCTGTTCATCCGATCAAAGCCCCGACAGTCATCCCTCATCCGCTTTCAGCGACTATCCCGAAGCTGAACGGGAAATCACGTTTGATTTGGGAAACAACATCAAGATGGAGCTCGTCCTCATCCCGCCGGGGTCATTCCGGATGGGCGACAGGAAAGGACAGGACGACGAAAAGCCCGTTCACCGGGTCACGATCACGAAGCCCTTCTACCTTGGGAAATACGAAGTGACGCAAGAACAGTGGGAAGCCGTCATGGGGACGAATCCGAGCCATTTCAAGGGAGCCAAGAATCCGGTCGAATGTGTGAGCTGGCACGATTGCCGGAGTTTTCTCGATAAGCTCAACCACAAGTTCAAGGACTCGGAAGTCACGTTCCGTTTGCCGACGGAAGCGGAATGGGAATATGCATGTCGTGCGGGGTCGACAACCCGGTGGAGTTTCGGCGACGATCCGGAGAGTATGACCGAATATGGATGGTTTCGAGCCAACTGCGATAGCAGCACTCATCCCGCGGGTCAGAAGAAGCCCAATCCTTGGGGGCTCTACGACATGTACGGCAACGTCTACGAGTGGTGCAGCGACTGGTATGCGGACGACTACTACAGACAGTCTCCGAAGAAGGACCCCGCCGGGCCACAGTCGGGCTCCCAGAAGGTGATTCGGGGGGGGTGTTGGTGCCACGATCCGATGCCTTGCCGATCGGCGGTCCGTTGCGGGCTGGAACCCTCCCACGGTTGCGTCGACGAAGGCCTGCGCGTCGTGGTTCCGCGATAGCCATCGGCGGGGGATCTGATGCTCGTAGTTTTTGTGGTTTCCGATGCGACGGGCGAGACGGCCCAGCGGATGGTCCGCTCTGCGCTGACTCAGTTTGAGGACGCGCCTGTGGAGTTGGTGCGGCGCGGGAACGTTCGCACGCCCGGGCAGGTCCGCGCCGTGGTGCAGGAAGCCGCCGGGCAACATTCCATCATTCTTCACACGCTGGTCTCCGACGAGCTGCGGCGCCTGATGCTGGCCGAAGCCCGAACGCACGGGGTGGATTCGCTCGACATGATGGGGCCGATGCTCGATCGCTTTGCCACGCGCCTGAAGCTTACGCCCCAAGAAAAACCCGGACTCTTCAAGCAGTTGGCAGAAGCCAAGTCGAGGCAAATCGAGGCCGTCGATTTCGCTTTTCGCCACGACGACGGGCAGAACGCGGACGAGCTGGACGGCGCGGAGGTCGTGCTGGTCGGCGTGTCGCGCTCGATGAAGACGCCCACGATGCTCTACCTGGCCTACCAGGGTTGGTTTGCCGCGAACGTGCCGATCGTTCTCGAGGTTGCGCCTCCCCCGGCGTTGCTCTCGCTGCCGCATCCGCGGGTTTTCTGCCTGCACATGAACGCGGGCCGGTTGCAGGAACTCCGCCGCGCCCGGGCAATCGAAGCGGGAATTCCCGAGGAGCCGTACGCCTCGCTGGAACAAATCCGCAAGGAGCTGTCCTATGCCGACGAGTTGTGCCGCGAGCACGGCTGGCGGAGAATCGAGGTCACCGGCAAGTCGGTCGAGGAGGTCAGCCGGGAAATCATCGTTTTGCTCTCCAGCGAGCGGAAGTAGCAGGCACACTCCGTGTGCCGTCCGCGGTGCCCCCATGCAAGTTGTAGGGTGGGATCAGCGGCTCTCAGGCCGCGCCGGCCCACCATATTTGCTTGACAGAAACGGCTCTATACCCATTCCCAATCGCGGAGCCACTTGTAGTCGGGCGGGAGCCGGTCCCAGAAGTTCTTGGTGATTTGCTCATATTCTTCCGCCTCCGCCCGGCTGAACTCGCGGGGTTCGGTCACCGCCTTCGCGGCGTTTTTCACCTGATCGACCGTGACCAGGCCAGGGATCGGCGCCGTGAGCTGCTTGCAGCAGAGGACGTAACGGAGAACCATTCGGGCGATCTTGTCGTCTTCCTCCTTAGTGTTCGAGTCCGGCTGGCCGCGGGACTTGAAGACCGAGCCGCTGGCGAACGGCTTGATGCCGAACATACCGACGTCGTGCTTCTCGAAGGCGTCGAACATGCTGCCCTCCGGGGCCTTCGCCGTCTTGGCCGTGTAGGGCGTGACGATCACTTCGAGCTGCGGGTACTTGGCCACCGCTTCGGCGATCCACGGGCGGTCGTGGCTCGAGACGCCGGTAAACCGGGCCTTGCCCGACTTCTTCGCCCAATCGAGCGCTTGCATCGCGATCTCGATCTGCTTGGGCGTGTTCCGCTTGCTGGTCTGCTCGTGCATGGTGATCCGCCAGAGGTCTACATGCTCCAGCTTGCACTCCTTCAGCCCCTGCTCGAAGCCTTCCTTCATTTTGTCCAGCGAGTTCTGCCAGCCGCCGAAGCGGGATTCACGCTGGTACCACGAGTAGCCCATGAACATCTTGTCGCGGCGGCCTTCTAGCGCCTTCGAGTAAGCCATGCACTCCTGGCCGACGCAGGCATCGACGTAGTTGATGCCGTGGTCGATGCAGGCGCTGAGGGTCTCGCGGCGGTTCTTGTCGAACTCGGGGGTGTTGTACTTCGACTGGATTTTCTTCCAGTGTCCGCCAATGCAGATCGCGGAGATCATCAGGTTGGTCCGCCCGAGGCGGCGGTATTCCATTTTCTCGTTATAGCTTCGCGTCTTCTTCGGATCGGGTTTGTCGGCGGCAGCCGCGCCGCCGGCCAGCGACGCGCCGGCCGCCGCACCGGCCGCCACCGTCGCGCTGTTCTGGACAAACTTGCGCCGGGAAATCTGGTCTTGGCTCATGGTTTTTCTCCTTGATCGAAGCCGGCAACCGCCAGCAAGGGGTGGAAAGTAAGGGGGAAAATCGGATTGTGGTTGCAAAGGGCGCCGAATCGCTGGAAAATATTGTAATGGCCCGGACTCCGTTGTCAAGCTTCTCCCGGCGGTGAGGCATAACCTGTTAGTGGGTAAGCCTGATGTGCCCCGCACCAAGCCGCGATCGTTGACCGCGCCCTGCTTCTTCGCGACCACCGGTCGCGGCTTTATATGCGTGAGCCGCCCCGCTAGACCCATTCCCAGTCGCGGAGCCACTTGTAGTCCTGCGGGAGGTTGTCCCACAGGTCCTTGGTGATCTGCTCGTATTTTTCGGTCTCGGCCTGGGTGAACTCGCGGCGTTCGGTCACCGCCTTCGCGGCGTTTTTCACCTGGTCGATGGTGACCAGCCCGGGAATCGAGGCGGTCAACTGCGGGCAGGCGAGGACGTAGCGGAGAATCATCCGGGCAATCTCGTCGTCTTCCTTCTTGGTGTCCGAGTCGGGCTTGCCGCGCGACTTGAAGACCGAACCGCTGGCGAACGGCTTGATCCCGATCATCCCCACGTCGTGCTTTACCAGCGAGTCGAACATGCTGCCTTCGGGCGCCTTTTTCGTTTTGGCCGTGTAGGGCGTGACGATCACTTCGAGCTGCGGATACTTGCCGACCGCTTCGGCGATCCAGGGGCGGTCGTGGCTCGAGACGCCGGTGAAGCGGGCCTTGCCCGACTTCTTCGCCCAATCGAGCACCTCCATGGCGATTTCGATTTCCGCCTGGGTGTTCCGTTTGGCGGTTTGCTCGTGCATGGTGATGCGCCAGAGGTCGGCGTGGTCGAGTTTTGCGTCTCTGAGCCCGCCTTCAAACCCCTGTTTCATGGTCTTCACCGAGCCGGCCCATTTCTTGAAGCGGCTTTCGTGGGCGCCGTACGAGAAGCCGAAGTAGATGTCGTCGCGCCGGTCCCGGACGGCCTCGGCGTACGTGGTCACTTCCTGGTTCCAGCAGGCGTCGATGTAGTTGATGCCGTGGTCCATGCAGGCGGCCAGCACCTCGCGGCGGTTTTTCTTGAACTCGGGGGAGCCGTAGCCGTACTTGATTTTCTTCCAGTGCCCGCCGATGCTGACCGCCGAGATCATCAGGTTGGTGCGTCCGAGGCGACGGTACTCCATGTTTTCGTTGTAGCTCCGGGTTTTCTTGGGATCGGGCGTCTCCTTCTTGTCGGCGGCGCCGGCCAGCGACGCGCCGACGGCCGCGCCGGCCGCCGCGGTAGCACTGTCGCGGACAAACTTGCGTCGGGAAACTTCCTCTTGGCTCATGGTTCTTCTCCTTGATGAAAAGGCCTTTGGAGTGCGGTGAGGTTACTGCTTCTTGGGGTCGGTTTTTGGTTCCTTGGTGAGGTCGTCGGCCGGCTCGGTCCGCTCGCCCTTCTCGCGGATGATCAGCTTGCGGGTTTTCTTGTCCCACCAGACGGTGCGGAGCTTCAGCCGGTGCTGCCCGTGGCAGTCGGTGCAGACGATCGTCTTGGGATCGGTCTTGGCGGGGCATCGCTCCTGCCACCGGGCAATCAGCTCGCCCGGCGGTGAAAGGTGCGTTTTGTGGCACTTCACGCAGCTCGGCTCGATTTTCTCGGGCGGATACATGATGTCGGGCGGGGTGATGTTGTCTTCATCGTCGCGGTGCTCCAGCGATTCGCCGTGACACTTCACGCACCCGACGTTCACCTTGGCGTGGTCGGCGGCCATCGGCTCTTCCTTGTAGTTCTCGTGGCAGACGAAGCAGGCCTGGTTATCGGCCACGGGCCCCTCGGGCGCCGCCCAGGGATCGTCTGGCTCCGCCGGCTTCGGTTCCTCCAGCAAGAGGGGCTTATCCTTGTTGATAATCAAGGGAGGTGGAGCCGCTTCGGCGGCGCCCGTCAGTAAAACGCTCGTCGGCCCAACGCCCGGAATCACGCAAGACACCGCGGCGGAAAACGACAAAACCAGAAACGCCGCGTAAACGCCGTGCTTCATCAGAAGCTCCTCTGTTTCGGGACCAAGATTACGCAAGGTCGTTTGGTTGGTTACACGTATTCCCAGTCTTTCAACCAGCGGTAGTGGTAGGGCAGGTTGGCCCACGCCCGGTCGGTCGCCTCCTCCAGCTCGGCTTTTTCCTTCTCATCCAATTCGCGTCGTTCCTTGACGGCCATGGCGGCGTTGTCGACCTGCTCGGGGCAAATCATGCCGGGGATCGGGGCCGTAATCGCCGGGTTGCAGAGGATGTAGCGGATGGTCCGCCGGGCCATCTTGTTGTCCTCTTCCCACTGGGGATTGCCCGGCAGGCCGTTGCCCTTGAACAGCTTGCCGCTCGAGTAGGGCTTGATGCCGAACCAGCCGACGTCGTGTTTCTTCATCGCCGCCCAAAGGCCGTGCTCGTCGGCAACCAGCTTGGTTTTGGAAGTGTAGGGCGTGACGACGGCGTCGAGGGTGTCGGGGTACTTTTCGATCATTTTCTTGATGTGGGGCCGGTCGTGGGAGGAGATCCCGGTGAAACGTGCCTTGCCGCTCTTCTTCGCCCAATCGAGCGCCTTCATCGTCTCCTCGACCTCGGCCTCGGTGTGCTTGCTGCTTTGCGAGATCATGGTGATCCGCCACAGGTCGACGTACTCCTGCCCGCAGATTTTCATCCACTTGTCGAGGCTTTCCTGCAGCTTCTTGAACGGTCGCCATTCCTTCCGTCGGACCTCGTTCTGGTAGGGGGAGAAGCCGAGGTACATCTTGTCGCGCCGGCCCTTCAGCGCCTTGGAGTACATCTGTATCTCTTCGCAGGTGCAGGCGTCGATGTAGTTGATGCCGCGCTCGATGAGCCGGGTAACGACGTCGTAGCGGTTCTTCTCGAAGTCTTTGTTTTTCAGGTCGGCGCTCAGCCAGCCTTTGCCCTTGAACAAACCGGGTATCAGCTCGTTCATCCGCTTCCAGTGCCCGCCCTGGCAGACGGCCGAGACCATCAGGTTGGTCTTGCCGCAGCGGCGGTACTCCATGTCGGGGTTGTAGTTGAGGATTTTGCCGGTGTCGACTTTCTTGGGATTTCCGGCCGCGACGGTCAATGTGGGCGTCAACCCGGCCGCAACGCCCGCGGCCGCCGCCGTACCCGTCCGCACAAAATCTCGTCGTGTTAGTTTCTCTGCCATGCGAAGAATCCTCCATTGATTGAGGGGGAGAATAAGGTGTGTGCCTTAAACGGCATCTTAGGCGGGGAAGCGTAGCTGCCTAATATCTCGATGCTAACGGTTGGATTGCAGCGTTGTCAAGGTATCGCAAGGAGGCGGGAAAGGGGCGGGGTGTTACAGGCCGCAAAAGTGTATTACACAATCGCCCGAACAACCCGTTTGGCCAATAAGCGCCAGCCCATAAGAAGTTACCACGGTTGCAGGGCGAGCCAACGTAACCTATTGTTGACAGTAACCTTACGGTGTATTGATTAACCGTGCCCCCCGATCGGGCCGGAACCGCCCAATTCGCCCCTTTTTCCGTTATATCGTGCGCGGCCGCGAGCCCTATGTTGGTGTAACCGGCGATTTGGCGGGCGAGCCTCACTGTGTGAGCGAAATCGGCCATGGAACCACTCTTCACAGCCCTCTTCGTCCTCTTCGTCATCCTCGCGGTGATCACCGTAGTCGGCCATGGGATTTGGGTCCTGCTTTCGCTGATCTTCACGGGCGGACGGAAGCGGCTCGCGGAACAACAGAAACGCCTTTGCCCCTTTTGCACTCACGCCACGTCGAGAGCGCGGACCCGTTGCGATTGGTGCGGTCGTGACCTGCAGGGCCTTCTGGCCCGGGAACTGGAGGACCTGGACGCACTCCAGCGCCAACTACGCCGCTTTGGCAACAAAGGGGCCCTGAAAGAACAGGTGGTCGAGAACCTGCTGGCGCGGGTTCAGCGGTATCGTCAACAGTTGTTCCGGCCAGCGGAGGACGTGGTTACCGCCGAATTAGTGGAGGAGCGGAAAGAGGTCGAGCCGCCGCCGGTCCGCCCGGCCGCTCATGACGGCGCCGGGCGAATATCCGAGGCAATGAAACGCCTTGTCGAAGGTGCGGAAGAGCGCGAGGAGACCCGGCCGACGGCTATGCCCGTTGCGAAGCCGCAAGCGGCGGCAATGGAAGCTGCGAAGCCGGAAGTTGTGACACCACGAGTCGCGAAGCCGCCAGAGCCGCCCGTCCCGCGCAAATCGTTCGGCGAGATGCTGGCCGCCTTTATGGAAGAGCGGAACATCCGGTGGGGCGAGCTGGTCGGCGGATTGTTGATCGTCGGGTCGTCGATCGCGTTGGTGTTGAGTCTCTGGTCGAAGATCGAGGCCATCCCCTATTCCCCGTTCCTGATTTTCGCCACGAGCACGTCGGCCATTTTCGGCGTGGGGCTGTATGCCCATCACCGGTGGAAGCTGGAGGCGACCAGCCACGTTTTGCTGATCATCGCCATCATCATGGTACCGCTGAACTTCCTGGTGATGGCCGGATTCCGCCGGGAGGGATGGACGCTTTTTACGTTATTCCTGGAGGTGGTATCGCTGGCGGTTTTTGCCTGGCTGGTGAATCTCGCGGCCAGGGTGGTGGTACCCAACGGGCGCCGGGCGGCCGCGTTGGTGGTGTTGGCCGTGTTGGGCAACTCCGCCATGGTGTTGCTGGCGCCACGGTTGGTCGTCGACGGATCGTCACCCGGGTGGGTGGTTTTCTCGGGGTGCCTGCCCGCGGCGGTTTTTGTGACAGCGGTCTGGGGCTATCTGCTGACGGTTTCTCCCAAGAAGGAACTCGATACGGGTGATGCCGCTGCCATGCTGACACACGTTGGAACGGCCTTCTTTGCACTGGCAACGGCATTCGGGTTGGTGGTGTGGCTGGCGGCCAAGGAGGCCGGCCTGGAAGCCGCCCTGGACTGCTTGTCGGCGCCGCTTGCGTTGACGGCCTTTCCGCTGGCCGTCTCGGGTTTGCGGATCTCGCGCGGGATGACCGACGACGACACCGTGGCGGGCTACTGCACGACGGGAACGACCATCGCTCTGATCGGGATGTCGTTGCAAGTCGTGGCCCTGGGATTGGCGTGGCCGCAGCCGCTGGGAATCCTCGTAGTCGGGGCCGTCAACGCGGCCGGGCTCGTCTATCTGGCCTTCCGCTATCGCTTCCCGCCGGCGCACGCCGGGGCCATGGCCTCCGCGGCAATCGCCTATCTGGCCGCGTTCCATTTTACCTTCGATCCGTCGTTGCGATCGCTGATTTCGTCGGGAGAGGGGCTGCACCGCTACATGCTGGGCTTGACCGTCAGCGCCCGAAGCGGCACCGCGCTTGCCGGAATGTTCGTTCTGTTCGGGCTGGTTTCCGAGTGGCTGGCGCGACGCGACCGTCGCGAAGACGGCAAGCTTTACGCGGCCGGCGCCGGCGTGGTGGCCGTGCTCGGGTTGATGCTGGTCACCATGCACGGGCTGTTTCCGGGCGCCGGCCGTGCAGATGTCCTGCAAGCCGCAATTCTGTTCGGCATCTACGGCGCCGGCAGCCTGGCGCTGGTGGCCCGGTGGCAAAGGGCCGAGCTGAGCTACTTCGGGCTCGGCCTGCTGGCGGCAGCCTCGTTGTGGCTCCTGTGGTATTTCGAGAGACCGTTCGACCCGCTTTGGGCAACGATCCTCGGCGCCGAAGCACTGGCGATGGGCGCGGTCGCCGCCGTCTTGTATCGGCTCTACCCGTCGGAAGATCCCGACGCATGGAAGGTGGAAGTCCGGCCGCCGGACTCGGGCCCCTTGGTCGACTTCTATCGGGTTCCGTTGTTGCAAGCGGCCGACGTGCTGGCGACGTTGACAATCGGGCTGGCCGTGATTGCCCAGGCATGGCACGTTTTCCACGCCGCACCGGCGGACTATCTCGCGTGGTTGTACTCGGCGTTGACGGCGGCCTGCATCGCGGCGCTCTACCTGCTCCTGGCGTGTGGGCAGCGAAGCCCGCAGCGATTTACACTGCACCAGGTGATGCTCGCGGCGGCCGCGCTGCTGGGCACGACCGCCTGGCTCATCTATCGCCAGTGGCAATTGCCGGGCAACCTGTTGAATCCCCATTGTCTGCACGTGTACGGTATCGTCTTGGGGGTCTTCGCGTTGACTTACACAATTGCGAGGATCGTACTTCGGGGTCACTCGGGAGCAACTTCGGCAGTTCGGGGCTCGGCCATAAAGCCGCGACCGTTGGTCGCGCCGAACCCCGGTGGCGGTGGTTTTTGGCAACGCTTGGCGCGACCAACGGTCGCGGCTTTATGGGCAAACAGCGAAGCTGCTTCTCAGCGACTCCCTCGCGAAGACAAAGTGTTTTCGAGGTTACTCGATCCCGATTGGCTGCCGGTCGACTGGATCGTCCGCCACGTCGTGATCTGGCTGATGTTGACGGTGGTGGTCTCGGCGTGTCTTCTGCCGGGTGTCTGGCAGGAGTTGTTGCCCCGGCCCGGTACGGTGCAACTTTCGCAGCTTGCGGCCGGCGGCCCAAACGCCTGGATCCTGCTCGCCGTGCTGGCCGCTGCGATGATCGTCGCCTTATGGGAACACTGGGGCCGGGAGGAGCTTATCGGCACGCTGCTCCTGGCCGCGGTGCTGGCGTGCCTGATCGCCGGGCAATTCGCCGGTTCGCTGGCGGTTGCCTCCGCCGCCCGATGGGGGCTGGCGGCCGTGTTCGCGCTCGGTTCGATCGCCGTTTGGAATCGAAAATACCTGCTTGCCTGGTGCCGGCAGACGCAGACCCGGGTCGACGCCGGGCCGCACGGGGCACGCGCCGCAAGGATCACGCTCCTGGCCACCACCGCCGGGCCCGTGTTGGGACTGACGCTGTTGGCCGCATTGCTTCAACTCACCGGCACTTCGCCGAGCGGCCCGCAAACCGGTACGCTGTTCGATCGTCTCGGCCCGAACATCTCTTATATCGTGCCGCTGCTGCTGGTCATGCTCGCGATGGTCGGCCATGCGATTCGCGAGCGTTCCGGCGGCTACGCCTTCGCCGGCGGGTTGGTCGCCGAGATAATCGTCATCCTGGGTTACGCTCTCAGAGTCACACTGGATCCGACGAAATCGTTCGGCGCACCGGAGTTTGCGACCCTGTTCCAGCTTGCCACGATTACCGCGGCAGTCTGGGCCGCTGCCTGGCTGGTCGTCCGCCGCCGGCTGAACATCTGGCGCGAGGAGCCCGCCGCACGCTCGGCGCGCATTATGATGAACGTCCAGATCGGAATGGGCGCCGCCGGAAACCTGGTGTTGATCGGCATCGCCCTGCTGGCACTGACACTGACTCATCCTTTCGCCGGAGAAGAGTGGATTACCACGGCGGGAAATCCGTTAGGCTGGATTGCCTTGATCCTTGTCGTGGCCGCCGCGACCTATCGCCGGATTCAAGCCGGCAAGGCCCTGCGTCCGCAGATGGTCGGGCTGGTCGGCATGACGGCGATCGGGCTGTTGGCCTGCTCGGTCACTGCCTGTGCCGATGCGTTCGGCTACGAAGCGGCCTGGGGGTATCGCACGCTGATGCTCGGCTGGGCCATGTACGCACTGTTGATTGTCTCGGCCACGTGGTGGGTGGCCTCTCAGCGGACGCTGCCGGAGGCCCAGGGCCCGCCGCAGGCGCTCATCCGGTTGGCCGCCGTGTGGGTTCGCATTGCCGGGATTCTCGCGGTGTTGCTGGGGCTGAAGGCGGCGCTGCTGCACGCACCGCTGGGCGGCAATTGGGAAGACATGCTCTGGGCGGCGGTGGCGATTTCGATCGCGAGCCTGGCCGGGGCGGCCATGGCCGTCTGGCGACGTCGCGAGGGGTGGGCCTTTTCGGCCGCACTCGGGGGCAACGTGGCCGCTTCGTTACTGGTCTGGTATGTGCGCCGTGCGGACTACTTTGAAGACTGGTGGTTGCAACTGCTGCAAGCAAACGTGATCGCGTCGGCCGCCGTCGCGTTGGTCTGGCTCGCCGTGCGAAAGCGGCTCTACGAACTCCGCGAATTACGGCTCGGCGAAAGCCCGCTGCTGGCAATTCAAGCAGCCCTGCCGGTCCTCGGAAACATCGTGGTCCTGATGGTGCCGGTGATCTGGTTGTTAGGGCAGCCGCAATACATGGAGAAGTGGATGGTCGATCTGGCCCAAGGCCCCGGTTGGATCGCGTTGCTGCTGGCCACCGCGGCCGCCGCGTGGTACATGCGGCAGACACTGCCGGGCAACCTGGTCCATGTGCTCGCCGGCTTGGGACTCGGCGCAGGCGTGTTGATTGCGTGCCACACGGGCAACTTCACGAAGCCGTGGGACGGCCGATGGCTCGAATACAACACGCTTATCGCCGCCTGGACGGCCGTTGCCGGCATCCTGCTTGCTCTGGGCATTCTCGGCCGGAGACTCCGGCTGGCATCGCAGGACGCCACACCCGGATCGAGCCTCTTCCTTTGGAAGGCATCTTCGACGGCGACCGGGCCGCTGCTCTTGCCGGGCGTTACGATTCAAGCGTGGGTTACCGTGATCGGCGCGGCGGTGCTGTGGTTGTCGGTGACCTACGCCCACGCCGACTTTTCCGGCCTGGCGTGGCACTTCGGGGCCATGGTAGCCTTGAGTCTGATGGCCGGCGTCATAGCGGTCTGGGGTCGCCGGCCGGCATACGTCTTCGTCTCGGGATTGCTGCTCAACATCATCGGGACCGTTGCCTGGTGGCACTGCCGGCAGTCCTTGCCCGTCCCGCTCGTTTCTCTGGTGCAGGTGAACGCGATCTGCTTGGCGGTTGCGTCGATCGCATGGTCCTTGCTGGACTTTTTGCCTTCGGTGCGCGTGCCGCACGCCCGGTTTGGCGGTCGCCCGGCGGCGTTTGCGCACCTTGCGGTGCAAGCCGGCCTGGCCCTGCTGTTCGGCCTGGCGGCCGTATTGGTGTTGAACGAACTGGCCGACATGCCGCACCTGACCGTAGGGCGACTCGGGTGGATTGCCCTGCTGGCAACGGCGGCCGCGTTGGCAATCGGTCTTTGGGACCGCCGGGCGGACTTCACCTGGGCGGGGTTCTACTTTCTCGGCCTGGCAACGCTGGGAACGGAGTGGGTTTACCGCGATTTCCTGTCGGGTAAGTTTCTCGCTTGGGCCTCCGCAAACGAGGTTGCCGGTTTCGTGCTGGCAGCCGGAGCGCTCGGTTGGGCCCTGCCGAAGATGCGGCGGACCCGGACGCTACTGCGGATTCCCGGCGAGGAGGGCCGCTGGCTGGTCGAATGGTTTGCGTATGCGCAGGCGTTTCTGGCTGCCGTGGCCGCCGGATTGGCGATTTGGATATCGATCGACTACTCGTTGGACGGGACGGGCTCGCATCGTGCCCTATTCGATCTGACGGAGCGGCTCGAACCGGTTGCCCTGTTCGGCGTGACGGGGCGGCGAGCCGGACCTTCCGCCGCGCTGATGCTCGTGGGGGCTGCGATTGTTATGGCGTGGCAAACGAGGGGCCGATGGCGGGCCGGCTGGCAATATGCCGCCCTGGCCGCCGGCGTCCTGCTGAGCAGCTCGCTCGGTTGGATGTCGCTCGATGCAACGGAAGGCACGCCGACCGGCGACTTCCCGTGGCTCCATCGCAGTGTGAACCTGATGGTCTCGGCCGCCATGGTTACCTTGCTCGCGGGGTTCGGGCTGGCAAAGATATTTCCCGCGGCGGCCGATTGGATCGTCCGCGGCCGGCGCGCGGTGCCATGGCTGGGCGGTTTGGCGCTGGCAATGCTCGCCGTAATCCTTGTTCAGGAAATATCCTTCGTTGTCGGCTACGGCGAAGTGAGGATGACCCATTGGGCCGTGCTGATCGTTGCCGCCGCACTGGCAGGACTGGCCGCCGGTTGCATCGCTTTTGCCGTGACGCCGCGCTGGGACCCGCTCAGCCTCAGCGATCGGGGGCGGACCGCGTACGTCTACGTGGCCGAGGCGCTGGTGGCCTTGACGTGCCTGCACCTCGGGCTGACCCGGTGGTACTGGTTCGATTTCGGGATTATCCGGGAATACTGGATGCTGATCGTCATGGCGGCGGCGTTCGGCGGCGTGGGCCTGAGCGAGTGGTTCCACCGCCGCAGTCTGCCGGTGCTGAGCGAGCCGCTCGAGCGGACCGCCCTGCTCTTGCCGCTCGTTCCGGCAACCGGTTTTTGGTTCGAGTGCTGGCTTGCGCCTTCCCAGCCGATATTCAGTCTGTGCTACGACAGCCCGGCGATGTGGCTTGTCGTCGGGATGTTTTACGGATGGATGGCGGTTCGCAGGCAGTCGATCGTGCTGGCCGGCACCGGCATCCTCGCCGCGAACATGGGGTTTTGGGTCCTGTGGCACCGGCTGGACTGGCATTTCACCGAGCACCCGCAGCTTTGGCTGATACCGGTTGCCCTGATCACACTCGTGGCCGAGCAGCTCGACCGTCGCCGGCTGGGCGCGTCACAACGTGTGGGAATCCGCTATGTCGCCATGAGCGTCATCTATGTTTCGTCGACGTTCGAGTTCATGCAGTGGATCGGCGAGTCGATCCTCCCGACGCTGATCACCGTCGCCCTGGCGGTGCTCGGGGTCCTGGCCGGTATTTTCCTGCGAGTCCGCTCGTTCCTCTACCTCGGCTTCGCGTGCCTCTCGGTGGTCATTGTTCGCTTGATCTATTACGGGGCGATCCAGCAAGGCCAGATGTGGCTCCTGTGGAGTTGCCTGATTATTCTGGGCCTCGCGATTATCGCAATGTTCGCCGTCTTCGAGAAGCGCAGCAACGACGTGCTGGCTGCGGTCGAACGATTCAAACAGTGGGAGGAGTAAGCCGCTTGCGGCTTCGCAGAGAACAACAGACAACTCAAAATAACCATGGAACGTGACGATCAACACAAACGCCCCCCGACTGCGCAGCGTAACGATCAGCACGAACGCCTCCCGACTGCGTCGGGGGGTTCCGATCAAGAGCGGGCGGCGCCGCCCGAACCGCCCGACAATCGCCCCCCGCTGCAATTCGGCATCAAGACGCTGTTGGGCATCACGTTCGCGTTGGCCTTGTTGCTCGGCACGCTCCGTTGGCTCGAGGTGCCGTCGCAGTCGCTCGCCATCGTCATGGTAATCCTCGTTGCGAGTGTGATCGCCGCCCTGGGGTTGGTAATCGCAATCGCGTATACAATCGACGACAGCCAGTAGGGGGTGTCACAACCTCAACCAGAAAGGACGCCGCTATGGACTCTCCGAAATGCCTCACGACCGCCAAGCTGATCGCCATCCTCGGCTTTTTCGTGCTGCTTTGCAGCACGTATTTTCTGCGCACCGAGGTGCTGAAGCTCAACTCGATCCGTTTTTCCGCCGACGAGGCCCGGGCGAAGTACCAGTTGAAGCAGCTTGAGGAGAACTGCCCCTACGAGTTGGAACGCTTCAAGGCGCAACAGGAGAATCAAGCGGCGAAGTTCAAGCGGGACCAGGAGCAATACAAAATCGCCTTGAAAAACCATGCATTGACGCTTGCGAAGAACCAGACCCGCTACGAAGTCGCGCAGAAGAATTACGAGTTGCAGGAGAAGCACTACCGGAAGATGCTGGAAATGTACCTGAACGACTACGACGCGTACGTCACGGCGATTTGGGACAAGTACAGCCCGCCCAGGCTGCCCGACGAACCGTCGATGCCGAAGCTTCCCAAGGAGCCGGCCCCGCCGCAGATGCCGGTCAAGCCGCAGCCGCCCCGTTCGCCCGAGTACACGAAGCAGCTCTCGGAGATCGACGCCGAATTCCGCGCCCGGAAGCACCACTATTTCGCCGTGACCAGCGTGATGAACTGGCTCGCCATGGCCGGGGCCATGTGCCTGGTCGGGGGGCTGCTCTACCTGATCCTGTTCGACACGGCAACCGGGCGCTTGATGTATTTCCTAACGCTGGTCCTCAGTTTCGTCTTCCTGATCGGCCCGTCGTTCCATTCAATCATGAGTGCGATCGTCGGATTTCTGGAGGCCCCCGGGGTGTACTAGGAGGTCGTTGAGAGGCGGAGCCGGCTGGGACGCACCCGCTTGCGGGGCGGAATCTGCGTTGATCCGCGCGATCTCCGCAAGGCGCCGGTCGAGTTTCACCTGGACCAGGCCGGGCCGGATCATCTGCCGGGCAATCCGGTACCAGTCGCCGGCTCGAACGAGCATGGCGACCCTGTCCGCACCCTGGTAATTCTCGGCGGCTTGCCACCAGGCGTCGGCCAGCCGGACCTGGTCGGCCGCGTCGTAGGGCGAATCGAGATCCTGCCTGGCAAGGTATGCCAACACGGGATCGCGGCCCTTTACCAGATGCGGCAGGCCGCGCCGCCAATCGTCCCGATCGAAGCAGTACAGGCGGCCGAGTGCGAGGTTCGCCTCCGGGTTGGCCGGATCGGATTCCAGCACGTCCGCGGCTTCTTGGAGCTTCTGCCGGCGGTCGAGGAGTTCCCGGACCTCCCGGCGGCGGTCAAACATGTCTTTGCGGAATGCCCTGCCCGGCGATCGTTGACAGGCCTCGTACGTTGTGGCAATCACCGTCCACGCGAGGTCGTATCGCCGTCGGGCCAGCGCCTCGTCGATGTAGGATTGGACAACGGTGACCAGCGATTCGATCTCACCGGAACCGGTAGCTTCCCGGGCGAAGTTTTTTAGCATCCTTGCTTTGACCGTCATCGCGTCGATTTCGAACTCGGTATCGACGGCATCGACGATTTCGATCATCAAGTCCGCGTTTCCGCCGTCCCCGGCGAGTTCCGCTGCCGTTCGCAACAGGACGAATTTTTCCGCCTGGTCGCCCTGCCACTGCTTTGTCAGCTTGAACAGCTCCTTGGCCAGCCGGAGTTTCTGCGGGGGTTCTTTCGCCTTCGGAAGCTCGTAGATGTCGTCGAGTTGTCCGGCTATTTCCCCCTGCACGTCGGCGGAAGGGATGGCAAGTTTCTGCGGCCCAAGCGGCAATTCAGGTGCTTCATCCAGCAGTGTTTCAATCGCTGACGTTGAGGCCTTCACCCACACCGGACGAGCCGCTTTGGCAACGGCGGTTTCGGTTTCGTCAAGTTTGGGCGGAGATTCCCGATCTACGGACGCCGTTCGCTCGATGCGGCGGTCACCGATCCTGCTTTGGCTTGGTCGGCGCGGATTTTCCGGGGAGCGGATCGCCAGCGGGACCTCTTCCCTCGCTTTCCCATCCCATGTATATGCCAAGACGCCGAAGGTCATCAGCAAGAGGAAACCGACCCCGATCGTTGAGACGATGGTAAGCGTGCGCTCTTGTCGATTCTGGTCCGTCACACGGCGATTTGATGCAAGACGAGTGATAGATGTCCTCGCGGCAGTCTCCGAAGCAAGGTCGATGACTTGGGGATCGAGATCGATCCACTCGTCCGAGTCCGACGGTGCCTTCCGGGCCGTTGCGCGCACCCGGGCCTTCGTACCGGACTTTGACCGCGCCGAAGTTGCAGTGAACCTAATCACGCGTTGCCTTGGAAGGATGAGAAGGGATGGGTATTGCCCAGCCTAACGGGTGGTAAGCTTACACCAAGAATAGTGTTAATCCCGGGGACTTGGGGGGTTATTGGAAAAGCGCGTCTACACGTACGTCCCCGGTATGGGAAAGGGGTGCCGACAGTATCATCGGCATCCTGTCGGGTCAAGATGAATCCGAGAAAAAGGAGTGGTGAATGAGTGGTTCTGCGGGGTTTTCGGGGGTGTCTGCCAAGCTGCCAAGCTGCCAGCACTGCTTGCTTTGCGGGATCTTGTGAATTGGCAGCGGCTCGGGTAGGTTCGTACTATTGCCTTTTCGTTGTCGGTTTCCCTGTAACCGAGCCGCCGCCATGGCCACGACCGGAATTTGCGCCATGCTCGAGATACTCGCCGCCTACGGCGTGCGGTATGTCTTCGGCAACCCCGGCACGACGGAGCTGCCGCTGAACGACGCGCTGACCGGCGAGCCGCGGATCAAGTACATCTTCGGCTTGCAGGAAGTGCCGGTGGTGGCGATGGCCGACGGGTTCGCCCAGGCCTCCTGGTCGCCCGGCGTGGCAAACGTCCATATCTGCTGCGGGCTGGGTAACGCGATGGGAATGCTCTACAACGCCTATCGATCCGCAACGCCGCTGATCCTGACCGCCGGACAGCAGGACCGACGGCTGGCCTTCGAGGAGCCGATCCTCTGGGGCGACATGGTCGCCGTCACCCGGCCGTGGACCAAGTGGTCGGCCGAAGTGCAGCGGGTGGAAGATATGCCGTCGGCCGTCCGCCGCGCGGTGCAGACGGCCATGGCGCCGCCGACCGGGCCCGTCTTCCTCTCGCTTCCGCTCGATGTGCAGATGGAGGAGGCCGAGTTGGACCTCACGGCGCCGCCGCTGCCGGACTGCGAAATCCGACCGCCGCTGGCGGCCATGCGCCGGGCGGCCGCCGTGCTGGCCGGGGCCGAGCGGCCCGCGGTGCTCGTCGGCAACCGCATTACCGAGGCCGGCGCCGTCGACGAACTGGTCGCCGTGGCCGAGCGGCTCGCCGCGCCGGTGATCCACGAGGCGTTCACCACCCACGGCCGCTGTAGCTTCCCCTCGGACCACCCGCTGGCCTGCGACATTCTTCCGCCATGGTCGTCGGCCGTCCGCGAGCGGCTCGCCGAGTTCGACGTGATCCTCATCGCCGGCATGAAGATCATGCAGTTGTACATTCACCACGAGCCGGCCCGCGCGATTCCCGAGCACGTCCGGCTCGTGCAGATCGACGACGATCCTTGGGAGCTGAACAAGAACTACCCGCTCGAGGTCGGCGTAACAGGACACCCCCGGCCGGCACTTGCGGAACTGGCGGCGTGCCTCGATCAAGTGATGACACCGGGCCAAATCGAGGCGGCCCGGGCCCGGGCGGCCGCGCACGGCGAGCGGCGGGCCCTGGTGCGCGAGGCGGCCCGGCGCGAAGCCGAAAAACTCCGCCAGCGGCGGCCACTAGCGCCGCCCACGCTGATGGAAAGCCTCGCAAGGGTCCTGCCCGACGATGTCGCGGTGATCGAGGAAGCACCTACCACGACCGGCGCGTATCTCGAACGGACCGGGGCATTGAAGAATACCAGCGGCTATTTCGCCCAGCGCGGCTGGGCCCTGGGCTGGGGGCTGAATTGCGCCATCGGCGTGAAGCTGGCGTGGCCCGATCGGCCCGTCCTGGCGATCATCGGCGACGGCTCGGCCATGTACGGCATCCAGGGCCTCTGGACCGCCGCCCATGACAACATCCCCGTCACGTTCGTCATCTGCAACAATCGGGAGTACAAAATCCTCAAAGACTGTGCGGGCACATTAAAACTGCCGGGCGCCGGGGCAGGGCAATTCCTGGGACTTGATATCGACAACCCGCCGCTCGATTTCGTCGCCATGGCCCAATCAATGGGCGTCGCCGCACGGCACGTCACCGAACCCGACGAACTCAGCGACGCGGTCCGCGAGTCGCTCGCCGGCGACAAGCCACAACTAATTGAAGTAGCCGTACGGCAGCCGGAATAGGAAATAGAGGGAAGGGCTACGGCCCTGGCTTATGGACACGGAGACCGGCGGCATGGTAGAATCGGCGGCGGCGACCTGGGGAGGATACCGCACGTGCCATCCGGAAATACAACCTTCCCGCTGCATGATGATGAAACCGTAGCTGATCAAGGAAACCAATCGATGGCCGATCAGACCGTTGCTTCGCTGTTTACCCAGTCGATCCCGCGCGAGCAGATTTTCATCGGCGAGAAGGACCGAGAGATCCTGCGGCATCTGGCCGACGAAACGGCCCGGCTGGCCGCCCGGCCGGTCGAAGAGGAAAACCGGAAACTCTGGCGCCGCCACAACGCCTTGGAAGCAACCCGGCCGGTCGTCTTCTGCGATCCCGAAAACGGATGGAACGAAATCGTCACCGAAGACCAGATCGAGTGCGAAGGCGAGCTGGCACAGGGCTGGGAAATGACGCTCCGCAAGGAGATCTTCTGGGCCGAGGAGATGGGCGACGACCGCGCCGTCGACGCGGTGTTCAACGTACCCCACGTCTACGAAGAGGGCGACTGGGGTATGCACGAGACCATCGTCAAGGTGGCCGCACACGGCTCCTACCGCTGGGACCCGCCGCTGAAAAACTACGACGACCTCGAGCGGCTCCATTTCCCGCAAATCACCGTCGATGACGAAGCCACCGCCGATCTGCTCGCGTTGGCCGAAAGGACCTTCGCCGATATCCTCGACGTCCGCTTGAAGACCATGTGGTGGTGGACCCTCGGCATGACCTGGACGCTGGTGAACCTCCGCGGGCTGACGCAGGTGATGATGGACATGTACGACCACCCGGACGAGCTGCACCGCCTGATGGTCATCCTCCGCGACGGCCACCTGGCCAAGCTCGAATTCCTTGAAGAAAACGGCCTGCTGAGCCTTAACAACGACAACACGTACGTCGGTTCGGGCGGGTTCGGCTTTACCGAGGAATTGCCCCAGCCGGATTTCGACGGCCGCGTGCGGACCAAGGACATGTGGGGGTTCTGCGAGAGCCAGGAGACGGTCCAGGTCTCGCCCGACATGTTCGAGCAGTTCGTCTTCCCGTACCAGGTCCCGATCATGGAGCGTTTCGGGATCAACTGCTACGGTTGCTGCGAGCCGCTGCACAGCCGCTGGCACGTGGTGAAGCGGTTCCCGCGGTTGCGCCGGGTTTCCGTCTCGCCGTGGGCCGATCTGGAAAAGATGACGGAGTTTCTGGGCGCCGACTACATCTTCTCGTACAAACCCACGCCGGCCGACGTCGCCCTGCCGCAAATCGACGAGGACCGGATTCGGGCGGACCTACGCCGCGCGCTGGCGATCACCAAGGAGTGCCGGGTGGAAGTGATCATGAAAGACAACCATACAATCGGCAACAATCCCCAAAACGTGATCCGCTGGTGCAAGATCGCGCAGGAAGAGGCCGCCGCCTGCGGGGCGTGAGAGCAGGCAAGCGGGGTCGTTGGCCAGCTCATTCCAGGGGCTGACGCCCCTGGCTATTGACGATCGCCCCTTCGGGGCTGCACGATTGGCATGAGTACCTGTTGTGGAAAGCCGGATTTTCGGGTGCCATGCCCACGCTCGCGTGGGCATGTAGCGGTTTCTTGCGGGATTCACGACATGCCCACGCAAGCGTGGGCATGGCACCCAACTTTCCGCAACAGAAACGCATTAGGCTCTGTCTGAAAAGTCGTTTGCAGTTGTTGTACGACGGCCCTCCGAGGCCGTCGAGCCCGCGTTTTCATGCAAAACCGACCAGCAATGGACGGCCTCGGGCGACCCGTCCCGATCAATCGAACCGGATTTCGAGGACTTCGAATTTTTCGGTGCCGCGGGGGACTTCGATTTCTACCCGGTCGCCGACTTTCCGGCCGGCGAGTCCTTGGGCCAGGGGACTGGTGAAGGGGATCTTGCCCGTCTCGGGGTGCTCTTCGCCGGCTCCGACCAGGGTGAACTCCTCTTCGTCGTCGAGGTCGAGGTCCTTGACCCTGACGGTGCAGCCGAATCCGACTTTGTCCTTGGGAACCTTCGAGGTGTCGATAAGGACGGCCCCGGCGAGCTGGGCCCGCAGCTCGTTGATCTTGGCCTCCATTTGTTGGCGGCTCTCATGGGCGCCCGTGTATTCGGCATTTTCGGTCAGATCGCCCTCCGCCCGGGCGTTGGCCAGCCGCTCGAGGATTTTCGGCAGCTCTACGTCGTTGAGCCGGTCGGCCTCGGCCTTGATTTTGTTGTAGCCGGCTCGGGTCATCGGAAAGCGATCGGACATGTCGGGTTCTCCGAAAGGCAAAAAAATTCGACCTCCGGCGGTGACCGGGGGCCGCGGGGAATCGTGTTGGGATCAAAACGCTATTTTGGCCGACGCGGGCGATGGTGTAAAGGGCGCCCCGCCGCGGAAGGGATGGAAAGCTGGTAGGGTGGGGCAAGCGCAGCGCCGGCCCACCATTGAGGCACGGGATTGGTGGGCCGGCGCTGCGCTTGTCCCACCCTACAACCTCACTACCTACCCGCTACCGCAGTGCCACCAGCCGGTACCGCCGTAGCGAGCCGTCGGAATCGCGGAACCGGTAGTCGGTCAAGACCGTCAATTCACCGGCTGCGTCGCTTGCGAGTTGTGCTTCGGCCAGTCGCCGGAGCGTCGGGTTGTAGGTGATTCCGCGTCCGTCCGCCGTTTCGGCCAGGAGCAAGTGCGTGAATCCGGCCTTGCGGAGTTTTTTGCCCAACTCGCCGGGCCGGGTGATGTGCCGGTCGTAATGTGTGAGACGTCGATAGACGTTCTCGCGCGTGGTCCGGCAGTTGAAGTAGAACCTGCGATACTCCTGGCTGAGGATGTGGGCGTCCGGTGGCAGTGCCTCGTTTGCCACGGCGGCGGCCTTCCAGGTTGGCTCGTGTTCGGCGAGATAGTCGGCACGGCTCTCCAGCCCAAGGGCAACCGCGCATTGATTCCGCGCGCGGCGCAGCGGCACGACCGCCATGGCCAACAGCGCCACGGCGAATGTCGCACCCGCAATCCACCGCGGCGCGGGACGGAACCGCCGCATCTCCATCCAGACCCATACGGCCGCCACCGCCAGGGGTGGCAGCGCCGGAAACAGAAACCGCACGTTCTGGCGCAACAGGAACCAGACGGCACAATAAACAAATGCCACCGTGACGAGCATTCCCAGGCCGCGCAGCCGCCGGCAGAAAAACAACCCCGGCACGGCCGCCAACAGCAGCACGCCCAGACGGTGTCCGCGCCCGCCGAAACGCTCCGGGTGCATCGTCACCTGCCAGGGGGCGGCGAGCATGGCGACCGGGCCGCGGCCGAGCGGCGACTTTCTTTCGGGCAGCGTTTCACACCCGTCCGCCGCAGGATCGCTCGCACCGGAGAAGACTTCGCCGAGGAACGGATAGACCGGATTGCCGCGATACCAGGCTGCCCGGAGATACCAGGCGCCGCCGATGCTCGCCGCGATGACGGCCACCGTCGCGGCGCCCTGCAACAGGAACCGCCGCTGCTGCGGACGCCGGACGACCGCCCAGAGCCAGGTCACGGCGACGGCCACGGCAAAGACGGCGGCGATATACTTGATTCCCAAGGCGGCCCCGGCGGTCAACCCGGCAACGACAAACCAACGGCGACCCCGTTGCTCGACCGTTGCGAGATACCATGCCGCGAGCGTCAACGTGGTGAACGCGGCCAGGGCGACGTCGTTCAACGGGGCGGTCATCTCGTTGCTGACCCCCGGCGTGAGCAGGACCACGGCCCCGGCAATCCACGCCCAACGCCGACCCAGAACCGGAGTGGCCAGCACCACCGTGGCCAGCCCCAGCAAAACGCCCAGCCCCCAGTGAACCAGTTGAGCAGAAACGCCGCCGCTGATGGCCAATGCCCAGAGGAACCACATCTCGGTCAGGAGCGGAAACGTGGCGTTTGGCTCGTAGGGCAGGTGTTTGAAGCCGTGCTCGGCAAGGAAGGTTTTCGGCAATTGCAGGTGGTAGCAGAGCGCGTCGCCGGCCGTCGGCGGCGCCAGGGCATCGACCAGCGATCCGGTACACGCCAGTCCGGCGGCCGCAAGGATCGCAACAGAAAGCCACGTTGGCGGGGAAGCCGAGCGTTCCTCGGGATCTTCCGGCCACGGTGCATCGTCGCCCGGTGTTTCCCGAGCAGCCCGATAGCCGCGAAACAGCTCTTCCGCGCCCCAACCCGCGGCGGCGATCGTCATCACCCCAATCACCGGCACATAGAGCCCGCCGATAAGCCCCAACACCATGAGCACTAACCCTGCGGCAACAAGCCCCAAGGCAATGCTCCAGACGACGATCGAGAGTCGATCTTCCCGATCCGCGCCCAACCCGCGCACGATCGGCCGGCCCAGACCGAACGCCGCGAGGGCTAGAGTGCAAAAAGTCAGGATGGAAAGGAGTTGGTGAAGCATCTGAGGGTTCAGGGTTCGGGGTTCAGCGCTTAAAACCATCCGAACATGTACGCAAAATAAACGACCATCGCTGCGACCACCCAGCCGGTAAACAGCCAGGCCTTCCAGCCGGGGACCCGTGAGCTGGTGTTGCGAGTTTCGCCGGTCAACAGCATCGAGGCGACTACTTGCCGGGCACGGCGGATGCCTGAAGGGGGTGGCGGGTCTTTCGTTTGATGATACGGAGCAATCATGGCAATTCCACGCAGGTTCGGTGTATCTCGGTGTCACGGGCATCTTGCCCGTGCCCGGCGGAAGCACCGGCGAGACGCCGGTGGCACCCATTATCCGAGGGCTTATCGAAGGGCGGACGCGGCACCGCGTTTCTCCGCCGCAACACCCGGACGATTTCGGCCAGGACGCGCTCGGGGAGCAACCCGCGCATGCACGGATGGCCCGGTCTGGGGCATCGCTCGCGATGACAGGGGGAGCAATCGAGCTGGTGACGCAGCACGGTGACCTCCTTGCCCCGGGGTTGCCACTGTCGCGGGCGGTTGGTGCCGGAGAAGAGGACGACGGCGGGTGTATTGACCGCGGCGGCGAGCTGCGCGGGGCCGGAGTCGGCGCCCACCAGGACGTCCGCTTCCTCCAAGAGTGCCGCCAACTCGACAATACGCAACCGGCCGGTCCAGTCGATCACGCCGGGCCACGGATGCCCACCCAGCAATTTTCGGGCGACGATACAATCGTCGTTGCCGCCGACGAGCACGAGTTGCGCGGCGTGCTCGACGACGAGCCGCCCGGCCAACTGCCGCCAGTATTCGACGGGCCACCGCTTTGCCGGGGTGCCGGATCCGATGTGCAAGACCGCCAAGGGTGAATACTGTAGCTGCGTTCGCCAGGACGCGGGAATTCCAGGGGGTTCCACACTCTGGCAAGTGCAGCTACCATCCGCATCCGACGGCCTTGGAAGGCCGTCGTACAACTGCCGGCGGATTTCCCGGCGGGCCTCCTCGGTCGGCCGGAATTGCGGCCGGAGGTCTTCGGCCTCGATCCCCAACTCGGCCAGCAGGGCTGCCCGCGAATCGACTTCGGGCCGGTCGAAGACATACGGGGGGCTGTCAGTCAAGAGGAAGCCTCCGCCGCCGGCCGCCCAGCCGACCCGTCGCCGTGCGCCGCACAACCACAGGATCAATGCCGCGGGGAAATCACCGCGGACGTCGATCCCCAAGTCGAAGTTGCGCCGCCGCAGCCGGAGGCCCCACCGGAAGGTCGCCGCGATCCATGCCAGTGGCGTCAGACCCCGACGTGCGAAGCGGTTGACCGTCGAGACATGGATGCAATCCACTTCAGGGGCGGCCTCGAACACCTCGCGGTTGGCTTCGCTGGCAAGGACCTCAATGGACGCTTCGGGATATCGACTCCGCAGGGGTGGGAGCATGGCCGTCGTGATCACCGCATCGCCGAAGTGGTCGAGCTGGATGAGCAGGATTCGGCGGGGATATCCAGATGCACTGTACAACGGTCTTCCAAGGCCGTCGCCGTTGGAATGCCTCGGCTTTTCGACGGCCTTGGAAGGCCGTCGTACGGGTTTTCCGGCAGAGCTTATTACCTGAACGAAACGGCAAAGCCACGTGCCGATGAAATCGACGGCCGTAAAGAGCACCCGCCACCGCAAGCGGACGTAGCGATAGTTACCCAGCGGCCGTTTCCTCAACCGCCGTGCATCGGCGTTCTCGGAATTTTCACACGATCTTTTCATAGGCTTCACGCGTGGCCTCTGCGGCTGCTTTCCAGGAGAAGTTCGAGCGGACATGGTCGGCCAGCTCCCGGCTCCGCCCGCGCTCGAGCGCATATTCGACTGCGCGGCGAATTCCCGGCGGATCGTCCGGTTTGACATAGAGGGCGTGGCGGCCGAAGTACTCGCGGGCGGATCCGCCTTCCGGCAACACCAGCGGTGTGCCCGACATCCCGGCTTCCAGCGCGACCAGCCCGGGGGTCTCGAACCAACTGGCCAGCACCAGGCAGCCGCAAGCGGCATAGGCCGATGCCAGGCGCGGATCGTGATGGTCGAGCCGCCCAACGAACTTGACCCCCCGGTCGGCCGCGCGGCGGCACTTGTCCTGGTACCATTCGTACCCCGGCACCACGTCGCCGAGCACGACAACCGGCACGTCGATACCCCGCACGGCCTTCAGAAACCCGAGCTGGTTCTTGCGGGGTTCGATCCGGCCGGGATAGAGAATGAAATCCTTCACACCGACCATTTCCTCGAACGCATCGGGGTCGGCCGTGGCAAAACGCTCGTCGGCGCCGTTGGGCACAATGTGGATTTTCGCAGACGGCACCTGGAAGTAGCGAGTCAACTGCCGGGCTTCGGCGTTCGAGTTCGGCAGCAGCAGATCGACATCGTGGTAGAGCCGGCGTCGCCAGGAGGGCAATCGCGGGCAGGCCGCCCGGGCAAGAAACCTGCCGCACGCGGCCAGGCGGCCCGGAATGCCGCCCGGCTCACGCCAGCAATTGGCAAGCTCGAACCATGAGACCGTCGAAAGGGCAACGGGAGTGCCGAGTTGCCAAGCCATCTCCACCAGTGGCAGGTGCCCGGGCAGGCTGCCGAACAGATGAAGGCAATCGGCCGCCGAGAGCGAATCCTCCCAAGGCCGCCAGGGCCGGGCGTCGACGCCCAACTTCGGCAGGATCTCGGCCATGGCCAGCATCTGGATTTCACCCCCGCCGGGTGCAGCCATCGCCGTCAAGCTGCCGGCCAACGCGATCTTCTTCCGCCGTATCGACGGAGAGGCCGGGAGCAGTCCGCGTTTTTGTACGAGGTCGTCCATGATCGTCGTTTCGGGGGGGTTGATTCTATCATTTTCAGGACTGGCTCCCAAGCGAGCTTTGTCGTTGTGCCGGCACCGGGCAGAAGCGGGTGCCGAGCCCCCGTACCCCCCTGGAGGGTGGCTGCCTGGAATAAAATGGCCGGCGGCAGCCGTTTTTATGGGTGTGGTTTGGCAAGTTAGTAGTTATCATGGAGAAGGTGAGGGTTTTCTGCGCTCACTGTCTGTATCTCCCACATCTGAATGAACCCTTTGGAACAAAAACGATCGAGGACGATCATGATTCGCCACATACTTGGTGCTGCGGTGCTGGTTGCCGTGTTTTGCGTGTGCAGCCACTTGAAGGCCGATTTTTACCAGTCCGGCATCATTCCCGAGCCGACCGCGAAAAGGCACGGCCTCGCACGGCCCTGGTACACCCAGATCCAGATGGATCGCGGCCAAGGACGGGTGCGCCACGTCGTGTTGCACGACGGGGCGCTCTACGTGGCGTCGGACCGGGCCATGGTCCATGCGATCGATGCGGAAACCGGGAAGACCCTTTGGGCAAAACAGATCGGACGCCCCGACCATCCCACCATGCGACCCGGACTGAGCAACGACCTGCTAGCGATCGTCAACGGCTCACAACTGTACGTTGTGAACCGCTACAACGGTGACCTGTTGTATAAGACCGAAGTGGGCGGGGCTCCGGGCGCCGGGCCCGGCGTGAGCGAGAAACGGGCGTACATTCCCATGATCTCCGGTCTGGTGATGGCCTACCGGCTTGAACCGCTGACCGATCCCATGAGAGAGTTGGGAAAGATCAAGAAAGATCTTACCGAGGAAGAGAAAGCGGAGATGGAGCAGGACCGCCGCGACAACCTCCGCTTGAACCAGGAATACGTTCCGCCTTTGACTTGCTTCTCGCAAGGCAAGGCGATGGTTCAGCCTATTATTGCACGAGAGAACGAAGGCGAAGAATACGTGATTTGGCCGACGGATGCGGGCTTTATGAATATCGGCCGCGTGGACCGGCGGAGCGAAGATCGGCTGACGGTGAAGTTCCGGCTGGAGACGGACGAAGGGATTGCCGCGCAGCCCACGTACCTCCCCTCCGACCCCGACGACCCGAGCAAGTCGGGGGTCATCTATGCCGCCTCGCGCGACGGGTTCGTCCATGCCGTGGAAGAGAACAGCGGCGATTCCCTCTGGCGGTTCTCCACCGGCGAGCCGATCCTCGAGCCGGCGGTTGTCATCGGCGACCGTGTCTTCGTTGCGACCCAACCTGGCGGGATGTTTTGCATTGAGGCGAAAACCGGCAAGGAACTCTGGTGGGCGCCCCGAATCCAACAGTTTGTCTCTGCCAGCAAAGAACGCGTCTATGCCGTCGACAAGGTCGGACGAATGCTCGTGCTCCACGCGAAGACGGGGACTCGCCTGGACACCTTCCCTATCCCCGGCTTGCCCATCCGGCTGCTCAACACGACTAACGATCGAATCTTTCTCGCCAACACGACCGGCGTCATCCAGTGCCTGCACGAAATCGAATTGACCGATCCCTTCGTGCATCGAATCATCAAGGAGGAAGAGGAGGCACCCGAGATCGAACAACGCGGTCTGGACGAGGCGGCTGCCGAGGTCGAGGCGAAGCCGGAGAAAGACCCGTTCGACGATGTCGGGGGCGACGATCCGTTCGGCGCAGAAGAAGGCGACCCGTTTGGCGGTGGCGGTGACGCTGGCGCTGGCGGTGGCGCTGGCGGAGGGGCAGATCCCTTCGGCGCCGGCGGTGGTGATCCCTTTGGCAGCGGCGACGCTGCGGGTGGCGACGCTGCGGGTGGCGACGCTGCGGGTGGCGATGCTGCGGGTGGCGGGGCTGCGGGTGGCGCTGCTGGCGGCGGTGGTGGCGCTGCCGGTGGTGGCGCTGGCGGCGGTGCTGCTGGCGGTGCGAACCCGTTTGGTGGCGATCCGTTCGGGGGTTGATTCGGCGCCGAACCGCGATCTCGCGGAAGTCCTCGATGTTTAGACGCTTGCTCCGCCGGTCGGCGGAGGCATCTTGCGCAGATTGCCCATCTTCCTCATCCCTCCTGCCTGGGTCCTTGACCAAAACCCGACCAGTCGATAAAAGTACGGGTTTGCCCGTGTGCGCTGAATCAACGAGGAGTCCGGCGCAGGTTTTCAAACAGGTTACTTGAACGAGGAATTCCATGCAGTCGCCCCCTATCAAACGTGCCCTCATCAGTGTAAGTGACAAGATGGGTCTGGCTGGCTTTGCCCGAGGTCTGGCCGAGGCCGGCGTCGAGATCTACAGTACCGGCGGCACCCGAAAACAGCTTGAGAACGAAGGTGTCCCGGTCAAGGACGTGGCCGATTACACGGGCTTTCCCGAGATGATGGATGGGCGGCTGAAGACGCTCCATCCGGCGGTCCACGGCGGAATCCTCTGCCGCCACGACAACGACGTGGACATGAAGTCGCTGGCCGACCACGGCATCGTCACCTTCGAGCTGGTCGTGGTGAACCTCTACCCCTTCGAGGCAACCGTCGCCCGAGAAGGGGTAACTATGGAGGAGGCCATCGAGAAGATCGACATCGGCGGGCCGACGATGGTCCGGGCGGCGGCGAAGAACCATGCGTTTACGACCATCGCCACCAACACCGAGCAATACTCGGAAATTCTCGAACAGATTTCCGCTACCGGCTGCACGACCTTCGAGTTGCGTCGCAAGCTGGCCGGCGAGGCCTTCGCCCATACCGCAGCATACGATCGTGCGATTGCCGATTTCTTCGCCGGCGCCAGGGCCGAGGGGCCGTTTCCCGGTACAATCACGGCCAGCCTTCAGCGAAAGGCCGTCCTGCGCTACGGCGAAAACCCGCACCAGCAGGCGGCCCTGTATGCCGAGCCCGACGCCGAATCGGCCAACGTCGTCTCCGCCCAGCAACTGCACGGCAAAGAACTCTCCTACAACAACCTGCTCGATCTCGACAGCGCATTGGCGATGGTCCGCGGCTTTTCCGAGCCGGCAGCCGCCGTGCTGAAACACAACAATCCCTGCGGGGCCGCGGCGGCCGACACGCTGGCCGATGCCTTGAAAAAAGGCATGGAAGGCGACCCCCTGAGTGCCTTCGGGTCGATCATCGGGCTCAACCGCACGGTCGACGCCGATACGGCCGAGGTGCTCACCGAGCCGGGCATGTTCATCGAGGCGATCGTCGCGCCCGACTTCGATCAGGCAGCCGTCGAGGTCCTCACAACAAAGCCCAAGTGGAAAGACAACGTCCGGTTGCTGAAGGTCGGCGAGATTGACTCGGCCGGCCTTGGCATGGTCCATCGTCCCATCGCCGGCGGCGTGCTCGTCCAGGAGGCCGACGTGCTGGCCGACCCGGAAGACGATTGGAAAGTCGTCACCGAGGCCAGGCCGACCGACGAGCAAATGGCCGACCTGCGGTTTGCCTGGGAGATGGTCCGCCACGTGAAGTCCAACGCGATCGTCCTGTGCAGGGACCGGATGCTGCTCGGGGCCGGGGCGGGGCAGATGAGCCGTGTCGATTCGGTCGAGATTTCGATTAAGAAGGCCGGCGACCGGGCCGCCGGATCGGTGCTCGGCTCCGACGCCTTCTTCCCCTTTCCCGACGCGATCGAGACGGCCGCCGCCGCCGGGGTGACCGCCATCATCCAACCCGGCGGCTCGCGCAAAGACGACGAAGTCATCGCCGCCTGCAACAAGCACGGCATCGCCATGGTCTTCACCGGCCGAAGACACTTCAGGCACTAAGGCCAAGAGGTCGCTCAAAAACAACTTCGGCAATTGCGGACTCGCCCATAAAGCCGCGACCGTTGGTCGCGCCAGGCGTTGCCAAGAACCACTGCCACCAGTGTTCGGCGCGACCAACGGTCGCGGCTTTATGAATACAATGGAAACCATCCTCGACAAGATCGTTGCGACGAAGCGGAGAGCCCTCGTCCGGGCGAAGGCCGACGTGCCGGAGGCGGCGCTGCGCGACCGGCTCGCCGCCGCCCCGCCGCCGCGCGATTTCTTCGCCGCGTTGGCCGGCGGACCGCCGATCCGTTTGATCGCCGAAGTGAAAAAGGCGAGCCCCAGCAAGGGTGTCATCCGCGAGGACTTCCACCCGGTCGAAATCGCGAATATCTACGGGCAGCACGGGGCCGCCTGCATCAGCGTCCTGACCGACGAGCCGTATTTTCAAGGGAGCCTCGACCACCTTCGCGACATCCGCGCCGCGGTCGATCTGCCCGTGCTGCGGAAGGATTTTGTGATCGACCCGTACCAGGTCCTCGAAGCCCGCGCGGCCGGGGCCGACGCCGTGCTGCTGATCGCCGAATGTCTCGACGGCCCGCTGTTGGGCGACCTGCACGACGCGATCGTTGACCAGGGCATGGCCCCATTGGTCGAGTTGTTCGATCCGCAGAACCTTCCTCGGGTGCTCGACACGGGTGCCAGGCTGGTCGGCATCAACAACCGCGATCTGCGGACGTTCACCACCGATCTCGACCATACGCTCAGGCTGCGGCAAGAGATCCCCGACGATCGGATCGTCGTCGGCGAAAGCGGCATCCGCACTCGCGAAGACGCACGGCGGCTCGAAGCGGCCGGCGTCGGTGCGATGCTCGTCGGCGAGACCCTGATGGCCGCCGGCGACATCGGCCAGGCGGTCGACGCGTTGCTGGGCGACTAGATGTTCGTTTCGTAAGTTGACAAACAGTTATAGTTGGCCTGGACAAGAAAGGGGATTTGGGGTAATGACGGCGAGTTGGTTTTTAGAATCATGGCTCCAAAGCAAGGAGGCTCGCCATG
>Ga0180432_10000229_pt1 | contig 89576 bp, 125 predicted proteins | sample SS_ome_10_FD_132414 | JGI IMG/M metagenome (GOLD analysis project Ga0180432, IMG submission 132414) | Hypersaline lake sediment archaeal communities from the Salton Sea, California, USA - SS_1_MS_2 metaG | ecosystem: Environmental > Aquatic > Non-marine Saline and Alkaline > Hypersaline >... | reverse complement strand
TCAAGGGAGGGCTCAACTACGGCGGCTGCTACGACCTCGTCAACAAGATCGCCCCGATCTCCAAACCGGCGTTCGAGTCGATGATGTACGAGGCGGACCAGGAGGTACCGTGAATCGAGAATACAAGCAGGGTGACCGGGTCCAGCTGCACCCCGCCACCGACTTTTGGATGAGCGGAGCCCGATACGGCGAGGTCATCCAATGCAGCCTGCGCATGAGCAAAAAGAAGCCGGACGGCACCAGGACCCACTCGTTCAAGTACAAGGTGCGCTTGGACAGCGGCCACACGGCGTGGTTCAAAGAGCAGGACATCCAGGAGAAGGTCACATGAGCGGCAGCGACGAGATGGGTAGCCCCTTCAGCATGCAGGACGTGGTGCGGGACATCGTCAGGCGCGGCAGCTATGTGAAGAAGGCGCGGATGATCGTGGAGCTCGAGTTGTCGGACGGGCGCCACGCCGTTGCTCGTACCAACGAGTACACGTGCTCCGAGCAGGAGGCTGTTCAAGCTTCCATACGAGGCCTGGGCAATTCGGCTCTATTCGTGACCGTGAAGCTCGCCATGGACGTGCTGCGGGTGCAGGCCGACCACTTCGTCGAACGCCTCGTCAAACAGGCAGAAGAAGAGGAGAAAGAAGCCGTCCGCATCAAGCAGTACTTGAACAAGCTTTCGGGCCAGGACGATGAGGAATCCAGGCTTCTTCGTTCGTGGCTACAGGATGCTCTCAAGCATCGCGGTCTTTGACTTTTCTGTTGACCGAGGTTGCCGTGGGCAGTAGAACAGAAGCCTGCCCAGGCAGCCTGGTCTTTGCATCTTCGGGGGTGACTTGGTTTCGACGTGGATGTCGAAGCGTCTTCTGCGTGCAGGCAGAGGCACCGGAACTGCCTTGACCAAACTGGTGCAGCGTAGTTGCCAACGACAACAACGCACTCGCCGCCGTCGCTTGATGGTGGCCGTCGACGGGCGAGGTGTCTCGCGTAGCCCTGAGGCGTCAACCACTCGAGGCTGAGCCCTACCGGTGGTCTCCTGACGGACCTGAAGAAGGGCGAGATTCATTGGGAGATGACTGGCTGGAAAGACAGCCGAACCCCGCTGGGAGGGTAGACCAGCTACGCACGTGAACGAGGAAGCCGTGTAGCTTTCGCGGACCGCAGTTCGATTCTGCGCACCTCCACCAATAGAAAGGGCACATGATGGAGTACAACGAGGTTGTACCGCTGTACGCGGACAAGTTCTTCGCTCGTGTGGGCTCTCCTACTTCGACAGGGTGCCGAGAGTGGCAAGCCGGACTGGACAAGGACGGTTACGGCCACTTTCAGTTTCGGCACGAAGGCAAGAAGTACAAGGTTCGAGCTCATCGAGCGGCCTACATGTTGGCCGGCAACTGGCTGCCTCCGGGCGCCATTCTCCGACATACCTGCGACAATCCTGCGTGCGTGAACCCTGAGCACCTTCTGTGGGGTACACACGCTGACAACGTTCAAGACTGCGTGAGTCGGGGAAGGAACGCGTTTGGGGAAGGTAACGGCAGGCATGTCATGTGTGACGACGAGGTGTTGGAGCTTCGAGCTTCTGCCTCTTCTTTCATCCATGAGCAAGCGCACAAGTACGGTGTCGATGAGGCGGCCATACGCGCTGCGTTAGCCCAGCGTACTTGGACCCATGTGCCTTGAGATCTTTGCTGCTGGGCCGATAACCCAGCGGGCAGAGTAGGTATGTTCCACCAGAGGGGCTCGCACACCCACTCGAACGGGCCAGCCGGGCCCCTTGCCGTGCGAGGCGAGGGTGGACCGGCACTTGTTCTCATCCCAGGGTGCCGACAGGCGTAAAACTGATGATGGCTTAGGTCACCTGGTCCGACCGAAAGCCCCCAGCTGAGCAGGGACCAGCGTGCAAGACGGGAACGTGCGCAGAGCTCAGCACACCCTTGGTCGGTTCGTTCTGACCTCGTGGTGCCCGTGACAGCCGGGATAGACCGGCACTTCTTTTGGGCTTCGGCCCTGAAGCCGGGGAACCTTCGCCAGGCCAGCGAACTGCCATTCCTCGGGAGCCTGATACTCGAAGGAACGAGTGCACGAGTTCTTGTCGTGTTTCTGCAGGTTCGAGTCCTGCCAGGCTCGCTGGGTACCTGGGTCCCCCTCCGTCGACGGAGGACAGGCCCGGGGTCGGAGGGATGGGCTCCTACTCAAGCCCGTGATGATGCTGCATGCGGACCTGGGTCGCTCAATGGTAGGGTACGTGGGGACACGGTATGCGGGTTCGACTCCCGTCCCATCTCATTCAACGTGTGCAGCCTCTCTCATAGCGGGATAGAGGAGTCTGGTCGTCCTCGCAGGGCTCATAACTCTGAGATCGGTGGTTCGAACCCACCTCCCGCAACCAGATGAAAGCTCGAGCAGTAGAGGTGGTGATCACGGTGCTGTGCTTGGTGGCCGCCGGCGCGGTCGCCTACTTCATGCTTCGGCCTGGTCCATGTGACGGCGTGAAGTGCCCCGAGGGCACCTACCCCATGGAGCAAGGCGCCGGACTGTTCACCTCGAGGTGCTCGTGCATCGGGCATCCGAAGGATCCGTAGCTCAATTGGTGAGAGCCCCCGGCTCATAACCGGGCTGTTGGCGGTTCGAACCCGCCCGGATCTACTGAGTTCTGTCAGGAGGTAGGCCTAGAAGCAGCCATCCTTCAAAGAGTCGCCAATGGCAGCAGCCGGAGTACCAGCGATGGACCGCCGGCCCGAGAGGCTTCGGCCTCGAAGCGTCCCACCAGACGTTTGCACCACCAGGTTAGTCCCAGGTGGGAGTCTTAGAGCTCATTGGGGAATGTGGGCGTAGAGCCATCGGGAAGCGAATGTGGGAGGTAAACCGCGTCAGCCTTTTCAAAGCCTGGTAACAGGTGGAGTTCCTGAGTCCTGACGTGGGGGAAGTACCATCAGTAGCACGGCCGGTTTTGCCCGCACGGACGAGAGGAACTGCGGGTTTGACTTGAAGGGATCAGAATGAGCCCTGTGCCCCTTCGGGGATGACCGGTACAGCCCTAAGAGCGTTTGGCGTAGCAGCACACTGTCAGAACTCGCAACTCAGGGACGGCGGCATGGTGTCTGGGGAGACCCCAGGCCGGCCCGCTCGGGGGTTCATGAAACACCGCCGTCCTCTCTTTTTAGCCGCCAGGAGCAGAAGATGCGTTTGAAAACAAAGCTGAAGAAGATCTTGAGCACCCGTCTCACCGACGTGACGACGCGCGCGGCCAAGCGACTTCCGACCCGCATGCTCGAGGGCATCGTGTGGGCCGGCTACTATGTGCCGCGCACGCTCAAGCTGCCCATCGTCGGGTCGCTGCACACCGCCGCGTTCTTCGAGTACGGAGATCGGCTCGAGTCAGAGTCCCCCCTGCCGGCTGGGCGCAAGAGCGCGTACGAGCGCAAGACCTCGAATCAGGCTGCGGGGTGCAGGGGCGTCAAAGGCCGGACCACGGTCATCGAGATGAGCGAGCCCTTGGAGAGCTACCCGATCCCGCGACATCGCCCGGCTACGGAGATCGACGCATGAGCACAGAGAGGTCGCTACGCGACGTGCTCGAGGGCAGGGGCGAGCTGCGCAAGCCCAAGAGGGCGGGCTTCTGGGCCGATAACCCACCGAAAGAAGATGGCAAGTCTCAGGGCCTCATGCAGTACCTGCGCATGGAGCATGAGAAGTCGATGCAGGAGTACCCGATTGCACAGCAGCATGTAGACCCGCAGTGGGCTATCGACAGCCCGGTAGAATGGGCGGCAGTAGTGACGCACCTTCGCGCCGGCAAGGAGAAGGACTGGTACAAGGGCTCGTCGAGCTGCCGGTTGTGCGGGTGCACCGACGGATCGGCGGACATGACGGACGGTGAGTGGGTGTGGCCCCAGGGTCTCCTGCACTACATCATCGTGCACGACGTCAAGCCTCCGAACCAGGAGTTCATCGACCACTGCGTGCGGGAGCTCAAGAGGCGCTTCGCCTTCAAGGACGGTTGAGTCGTCCGCCGCTCACCTGTACTCTACCGTCATGGAAGAGCGACTTGTAGAAGAAGAACCGAAGGAAGAGCAGAGCAAGCCGCACGAGCGGATCGCGGAGCTCGAGGTGGAGCTGGCAGCGGCCAAGGCCAAGAAGGCCGACGCAGAAGCCCGCGCGGCCAACCAGAAGGCCTTCGGGGACAAGGCGCGGGCTTGGAGGGAGTGGGTGCAGCTCGGCCTGCTCATTCTCGGCCCGGCGCTAGGCGGCTACGCCGTGCTCACGAAGGCCTCGTCCGAGAAGGTGGAGAAGAATTACGATCGGACCAGGGAGGCCATCGAACGGCTTGACGAGAACGTACAGGAGCAGCACAAGGCCACGAAAGATGCGGTCGACTTCACAGAGAAGGCGACCAAGGCCGTGGCGAGTGCTCTGCCCGTCCCCGCAACCTCCGCGGCTCCCTCAGCGGCAGGGGGCACGGGTGGGGGCACCCACCACGCGGCGAGCGACGAGCCCCCTCAGCCGGACATCCCCGATCCCCCGAAGCTGTCCGAACCAAAACCTCCAGTTGCGCTGCCCCCTGCCTCTGCCGCATTCTGAGAGCCCATGGGTCGCTACTTCCCCAACCGAACCACTGAGATTCTGCAGGCCAGCGTCATCAACATCGACATGGTCCAGTGGACCGTGGACGTGTACTCCAAGAAGGTGGGTCGGTGGTTCCCGAATGTGCAGGTCGGCAACATGTACTTGCACCACGCCGCCGGCGAGGGCGTCTACGCCGTGCCGGACCTGGGCGCCACGTGCATGATCTGCCTACCCACGGACCTGTCTCCGCCCTTCATCCTGTCGTACGTCGCGCCGCCCGAGGTGATCAGCGGCGACGAGGTGGACAACCCCGACGAGGAGCTGGCCGAGGAGCTGGCCAAGGACGGCGATGCGCTGGACCAGGCCGACAGCTCCTCGAGGACGCGTCCTCTCGGCTTCACGTTCGGGTTGCGGCGTGGGCGCGCCAAGCCGGGCGACATCGTCATGCGGGGCAGGGACGGCAACTTCGTCATCCTGCACCGAGGCGGGGTGCTCCAGCTCGGCGCCAGCGAACTCGCTCAGCGCATCTATCTGCCCCTGCGCAACCTCATCATGGACATGGCCGAGCGTTACCGCATGACGACGGCTGCCGGCACCATCCGTTGGGGGATGCAGGAGCTCGACTACGAGAAGCGTGAGACCGAATGGATGCAGACGCTTCGCGTGTTCGCCGATGACGCCTACGCGGACCTTCGGATCGTTTGCGGGCACGTGAACAACCCCGTGCGCCTGCCCGAGGGGGACGACGACAAGGACATCCTCGACCAGATGCAGTTTGCCGTGAACGCCCCGGTCGTCTACGAGGTCACGCTGCTGCCGGGGGGCAAAGACAGCGGCTTCAACGCTGAGAGCGGCGAGGTCTACAAGAAGAGCTACAACCAGATGAAGCTCCAGTGGAAGTTCGACCGTGACGGCAAGGCGTACGGAAGGTTCGATGGTGACGCGTTCCTGAGCTGTCAGAAGAACCTGTTCGTGCGCGTCAAAGGGAACCTGGACATTCAGTCCAAGGGCGTGGTCAATCTGACGGGCGACGGCAATGCGACGCTCGGGGGCAAGGGCACCACCAAGGTCAAGGGGCAGGAAGTCATCTTGGCCGATGGGGCCTTGGGCGTGGCGCGGATGGCCGACCAGGTTGCAATCGTCCTGCCCCCTAGCCTGGCGGGGCAGGCGGGGCTGCCTGTGCTGTACGGATCGATCATCACCTCGAGCGCCAAGGTCAAGGTGCCCTGATGTTCGACGTGCCGCTTACCGACTATCAGCTGGTTGACGTCAACGTGGGGCTGGCCGCGGCCCTGAGCGTCATCAACCCCTTGGCCTTGTCGCTGGAGGCTTCGCTGTTCGGGGCCTTCGGCCTCGGCCCGTTGCAACTCGACTTCCAGGCCCGGCTCGACGCAGCGTTGTCGGTGAGCCTGAACTGGAACCCTTCGGCGCAGATCCAGGCGCTGGGAGAGTTGGCCGGTGCCATCAGCGCCGGGCTCGTCCTGCCGCTCCCAGCGGTCAACGCCAGTGCCGACGCTGCCGCGGACCTCCAGCTCAAGATTGGCGGCATCCAGATCCTGCTCGACGCCGGCCTTGCCCTCATTCTACCCAGCCTCGATGCGGTGGCGGCCGGACAGGCAGCGCTGAGCGCGAGTCTCGGGTACTTGGTTTGGCACGGTTCAGGCGCCCAATTGGCCGCCGAGCTGTACCCGGCTATCACGGCCAAGTACGGTACTGCGGGAGGGGTCTACGCCCTCTGCCTGTTCTTTGACGCTGCTGCTTTCGCCACCATCAGCGGCAACATCTTCGTGGGCATCCCGGGCGTGCCAAACGCCGCCATGTTCAAGACGACCCCGTAGCGTATTCCGGCATCATCCCGGTCATAAGACCGTCGAAGATAGTCTCAGCTACAGGAGGAAACAGATGGGAAGAGCACTGAGCGACGCCGAGCTCATCATCGGCCATTGGTATCTGGTGGGGGGCCTGAGCGGCCCCCGCTTCTACTGCGTGACCGGCATGCACGACGGCCTGGTGATGCTCGCTGACGGGCTCACCGAGGCGCAGAGTGACCGCAAGAGCTTCAAGGAGATGGCCGCGCCATTGCGGCGCTTCAGCTACCCCAACGGGACCATCGTAGCCGTCTTCCACGAGTGCGTTCGCAAGGGCGTCGTGGTCGGCATGGGGTCCTTGCAGGGCCGGCGCATCGTGCAGCTGGTTTTGGGGGACGGCTCGTGGGCGGAGAAGGTGGAGGTCGACACGAAGTGCATCTGCGAGCTCCGAGACGTCGGGTGGGCCGAGGATAAGCAGCTCAAGCCCACGAACCACGGAGACTGGGTGGAGTACGGCAGCATGCCCGTGCTCGTGAGCAGGTTCCAAGAGGACACCTGCCAGATCCTCCGCTGTCACGTGGCGCCGGACTGGCTGGAGTTCAAGCGCGATCTGCAGCCGGTGGAGACCCGCTACCTTCGCCCGTGGCGTCTACCCAAGCGCATGATCATCGGACAGAGGGTGATGACCCCGGCGGGCACGGGGGTGCTCGGTCAGCCCTCCGTCAACCTCAACGTGTGGGAGGTCGTCGTGGAGTCCGACCATCGTCATCTTCTCTTCACGGAGAGGATGCTCATGCCCGTCGAGATCTTCACGAGGTTGCACGAGATTCAGGGCAAGGAAGAGCTCCCCGACTACCCGCAGACCATCACCAGTCCTGGGGTGCGTCTTGCGTGCAGGAACATGGTCGACCAGGAGCGGGGCGGCGAGTTCGGTCCTTCTCCGCTCAGCCACCTGTTCCAGTACTGGGCCGCTCGGGAGATGGCGCACGATACCGTCCTCGACTCTTTGAACATCGCCAAGGCGGCAACGCCCATGCGCAAAGAGCCCCCGTGGCCAACGTTCGAGAAGGACGCCAAGGGCATCGGACCCGGGGGCATGGTGACGCGCGACGGCAGGCCCATTGGCCGGGTGATGCTGCTGTCCTCGACGCACGACTACCTCGACATCCTCTTTTGGCGCGAAGAGTTCAAGAAGCTGGCCCAAGAGGAGGCGCACGCCCCCATCCGGTCGAAGATGGAGGGCGTGAAGGTTGACTTCTCGCGGCAGGGGGAGATGGGCGTCGCCTCTCTTCGGGATGCCGCCGCACGCTGGGCGAACTTCGATCCTACGACCGTGACCGACAAACAGCTCATCGCCGAGCTCAAGGGCGAGACCGCAAACAGAAAGAAGACCGAGCAGGAACTGCGCGGCACCATCGCTGAGCTCCACGCCGAGGTGGAGCAGCTTCGTCAGAAGCTCATGCTTCACGGCGACCGCGCGCAGACGTGGTGGGATTCCCTCACGAGAAAGAAGGAATGATGGACGAAGAGCTACTGGCCCGTACGGAGGAGGCCTTGAAGAAGGTCGACCCTCTCACCGAACCGCTCTGCAGACTCATCCAAGCAAACATCGAAGGCGACACCGACACGGCAGGGGCGGCGCTCGAGGCCCTCAGCGTGGACCTCACCCCGTTCGAGATCGCCCTGCTGCTGTCCCAAGCCTCGGCAGCCATGGTCGCCATCATCAGCGTCGACACCGGCACCGGGCCCTTGGGGGTGAGCACCCTGACGCAAGTACTCAGCGTGGTCCACAGCTCGTATGCAGAGGACATCTACAAGGGAATGGCAGGAGGTAGCCATGAAGACAGTGGAAGATAGGGTCGTCGCGCACCTCAACGAATGGGCGAAGCTGAATGAGAGGGACGGCATCGACGAGAATCTCGTGCGCGGTCTGACCGCGCTTGCACGGAAGCTGCTGCCTCCCGTTCTTCGGAACGAGGTAGCCTTTCTTGCGGATCTCGTGGAGAGCGTCGTCGATGCCCCCACGAACAACCCATACTTCCACCTGACCGTCATGATCTTCTCCCACTACGTGGAGAAGTGCGAGCTGCCTGAGCCCCCGGACCCGGGCGAGTCCAACGGTCCTGGCGATGAGGTTCTCGCCCACATGTGGATGCAGGGCGCCAAGGCCCTGGCCGACGCCTACCAGGGTAAGTCCGTGCTGTACCCTCGAGGCGTGTCGGCCTTCGCCCTCGATGGGTTTTTGCGTGATATCGCCGTGGAGACGGCGAAGGACAGGGGAGCCGCCACCAAGGACGCGGAGGAGGCCATCAACGCCTGGGTCATGCAGGCGCACGCCTACATGAACTTCGCCGTGGCGCTCGATGGTCTCCGCACGGCGGCTGAAGAGATGAGCGAAAAGGACCACGCAGCGAACCGCCGGAAGCTGAAGCAGAAGCTCGCGGAGGTCGACAAGGTTCGGCTCACTTACGTCATCCCGCCCAAGAAGATGCCGAAGACAGAGGCGCAGAAGAACTTCAAGCCTCCGCCTTTCGACAGCCCTGAGCTGATCGTGCGGGACATGAACGACGCGCCCAAGAGGATGTCTTCGCTACGCCCGGCGGACTGGACGTTCGTCTACCGAATCAGGGCCCTGCTGGCCAACGCGCCGAAGCCTCGGGTCATCGTCAAGAACCGAGAGCAGAGGGGGCGCTGGGTCCCCATCGAGCTCAAGACGCGCACCGGCAAGCAGCAGTTCGTCTGCACCTACTGCGGCCGCGTGTCCATCTACCCTGACAAGGAGTGCCCGATCCCGGGCTACGTTCGGGAGGAGCAGGAACGAGTCGACGGCAAGGCCCTCATATACTGGGGGGACTGGTTGCCGTGCCACGAACAGGAAGAAGAAGAAGGCAGGAGGGAGGCACATGGAGTACGAGATTCAGCAGGATGACGCTGCCGAGAACCCGCGGGCCGAGTTCGACCATCTCGGTACGATACTGTACACGTCGCATCGGTACCTCTTGGGTGACCGGAAGACTGAAGTGGGAGAGATTCATCAGGTGGAGCGCGACGGCAACAACATCGTTCTGCCTGTCTACGCCTACATCCACAGTGGCGTCACACTTTCGACCAACTCGTTCGGCTGCCCGTGGGACAGCGGACAGTGCGGCATCATCTACGCGACCAAAGAGGACGCCCTCAAGTGGTTCGGCAAGGACGAGATGACGCCTGAACTCGGCAAGTTGGTGGAGGAGACACTGAAGAAGGAGGTGGAAGAGTTCAGCCTGTACCTCTCGGGTGGGGTGCTGGCGTGGGTAGTGCGGGACAGCGCCGGCGACATCCTCGAGAGCGTGGGCGGCTACTACGATCGAGAGTGTGCGGAGGCCGACGCGAAGGCGGCGTTGGAGGGCTACTTGCACAAGCGAGGCAGAAAGAACGAGATCGAGGTCACGTGCCTCGGGGAGCCGGAGGGAGCAGCATGAAGGAGAACAACAGCATGGCGTGGGCCGAAGGACAGGCCCAAGGCAGTCAACACCCTCGGGAGGACTTGGCCATCGCCTTGGCCAATCAACAGGTCCTGTCCGCCGAGAAGGGCAAGGCCCTCATTCAGCTGCAAGATGCCAAGGAGCGCATCCGCAAGCTCGAGGCCCAGCTCACGGCGCCGCGCCGTCCCTTGGCCGACTTCGTGGCCTTGATGGAGTGCCGCCTCAGAGACAACGACCACAAGGGAGAGCAGGGTTGGAGGAGCGACCTGCCTGCGGAGCTGTACCAGCACCTGCTCAAGGAAGTCGTCGAGCTGCACGCCGCCATCCTCGATGGCCGCGGCGTCCCCAAGGAAGCGGCGGACGTCGCGAACATGGCGATGATGATCGCCGACGAGTGGAACGATGGCACCGGCTTCGGGCGAGGGTGACGGCACCGTCCTGCGTTTTCCGGCGTTCATTGGGATACGGCAGGACACCCCTGACGGCCCCATTCTCGGCACCATCGATCTCGACCTGCAGGTTGCCCATCTGCCCAAGCACGTTCAGAGGCACGTGGCTCGGGCTCTTCAGGGCAGCGGTTTGGCCATCGTGATGTCGAAGGCGGAGTACGAGGGTACCCGCACCTGAAGCCCCGGCGTTCTGTCGGGCAAGACGCGGCAGCCAGCTCGCGTCTTTCTACCCACCAACTTCCCTCCCTTCCAGGGAATAAGAGCGATGCTAGCCATCCAGTAGACACAGAAGGGAGACCACTATGACAGAGCGCAACTGGTACGAGATCGTCGAGTGCAACCAATGCCGGCAGCACAGCAACCGGGGAACGGAGATCAGCAGCGGGCATGGGTCCATCACGTTCAAGAGTGTCGAGGAAAGGGCCCCGCAGGTCCACCTGCGCCTCGACTCGGAGGACTACGACTTGTTCGTGCGGCAGGTCAGCAGCAAGAGCTGCGCTCTGCCCGCGAACATGGTCCTGAGGTTCCAGGTGCAGGAGCTGCTCTGCAAGCACGGAGATGACCCTTGGACAGTCGTCATGCGCCCGCACGACGGCGACAGGTTCGAGTTCGACGTGTCCATGGAAGAGGGCCTCATCCTCATGCGCGAGATGCTCGAGGACATGGAGGACAACTACTGATGCCCATCACGTACGACGACGCCGTGCGGGCGTGCTTGGGCGACCCTGCGTTTCTCGAGGAGTACGACCGGCTGCGGGGCACCACCTTCAGCCAGCGCGGCTCCATCAAGAACCTCATCGACCAGGCCACTGGCAAGTACGACGCGGATGCCAAGGAGCTCGCCTTCTTCATCCGCGACCACATCTGGCGCCCGGCCGTCGAGCTGGAGAGGAGAGCAGATGAGTGACATGAAGAAGGTAACAGAAGAACAGTTCATGACGTTGACGGGTACCGAGATGCTCGGCCACCCCGCCCTGCACGACAACCAGGAGTTCTACGCCGGCGACAGGGCGTGGTGCATCCTCGTGCGTGACCGGGTCGACAACGACTTCGGCTTCGTCATCTTCGAGCGTACCCGGGACGGCGTCGAGCCGAGCGAGGTCGCCACGTCCATCGACGACAAGGACAAGGCGCGCGAGCTCATGCTCGAGCGCGCGGGCAAGCAGAACAAGAAGTACGAGGACCTGAACTAGGAGGGCCTATGAAAGTCGAGTGCAAGTACATCATCTGGCAAGAGAAGACCGACCAGCTCCTGCTCATGGCCACCGGCAACAAGAGCTGGCGCGGCGTCCTGTCCTTCGAAGGCGCCACGCCGACGCGCTTCGACGGCACCAGCGAGCAGGACGTGCTCGACCGCATGAAGAGCTACGTTCGCAAGACCATCGACGACGTGCTCGGTGGGGTCATCGAAGGCACCCTCAGGCAGGGCTCGTTCGTTCACGACCACGAGGTGGAGGAAGCGCCCCGTCTCGGTTGCACCGTGACCATCCGGGGGATCGATGTGGACGAGGCGTACTGGGGCACGGACCTGTCGCGCAGCCACGTCCACGACAACAAGGCCCTCGTCGCCGAGCTTCGTCGTTTGGCCGACGTGCTCGATGATGACGAGGTCGGGAGCGCCGACGTCATCATCATCCGGAGGTAGCCATGGACGTCAAACAGAAGATAGCAGACCTGCGTGCCTGCGGCGCCTCGAGGAGAACGCCGCTGAGGACTACATCCGCTACCACGGCAGAGAGACGGGCGTTGCGGAGGCGTAGCCGAGGGAGATGAGGACATATGGATGGCCCTGCACCTCTTGCAAGAGCTGCACTACAAAGACTCTCTCAAGTCGCTCCCAGTTACGACACGTGTCAGGCCTTCAGGTCGTATGCGGGGCGTAGTTCAAAACAAGCCCGACGCTTTTCGGCTGATCTCCGGAGGGCTGACGCGCGGGTACCCGTATAGAGAGTGAACTGACAGTGGAGGTAGATTGAATGGGTAGAAAGACACAAGAACACACGTTCTACGAGAAGTACTACGCGGCGCTCAAGGGCGCCACCATCGTGGGCACGCGGGTCGAGCTGCAAGACGGACAGTGCTGGCCTGTGATCAAGGTGAGGATGGACAACGGCGACGAGCTCGAGCTCGAGGTCTCCCGCGACTCCGAGGGCAACGGGCCGGGCTTCCTCTTCGGACTTCCGAGGCCAGCATGAGCAGTGAGGCGAAAGAGATCATCAAGAGCTGGCCGACCATCATGCAGACCTCAGGCGGCCTCGAGCTCAAGTACGAGGACAAGGAGAAGATCCGCGTCTGGTACAGCGAGTACGACGACGAAGTCAGCATCGAGGTGCTCGACCCCGAGCAGAGAGGGGGTAGGTGGCTCGAGCTGTAGGCTCAATTCTCAGCGAAAGCGGAGGTCAAGTGAGGGCCCAAGCGGCCCTCTTCACTCTCACTAGCAGATAGGTAACAGATGTACAAAAAGCTAACAGTAGACAGAATGATCGAGCAGGTGAGGGCGGGACGCTATGCCTCGCACGAGTCTGTTCGCAAAGCCGTAGGGCGTTGCGATCTTGCAGAAGAAGAGAAAGAGAAAGTGCGCATGGCCAGCCTTGCCCACTTCAACCCCACCCCCCTCCAGGCGTTTCTTACTCGGCTGGAGGATGGCAAGTTTCGCAGCCACGGGAGCGCCCTAGCCGCCCTTTCCAAGATCCAGCACAAGTGCGACGCCACGGCGGAGCAGATCGCCAGTGCACGTGCTGCGGTCTACCGGTTCTATGGGAAGAAGACCTCTGCGGCTCCTGAGGTCGTGACTCCTGCGCCGGCGAAGCCCTCGCCCGGCGAGGCGAACAAGGATGCGTTGATTCAAACGCTGCTCAGGGCGCTGCTAGACAAGGAACTGCACAACGCGCTCATCGAGGTCTACCCCCTGTACCGTCGGTACAACGGGACTACCGAGCGCGCCCTCTCCGTGCTCAGAAGCCTCGACAACGCCGGCGTCTCCCTCGATCAGCTCACGTCCCCAAAAGCGTAAGGCACGCAGCTCTGTGCACAGACGGGGCGCCGGCCATGTCCCAGTCCGGTTGGTGTGACCGGATCTGGCAGCTGGTGGTCGGGTGCTCTTACGTGTCTGAGGGGTGCAAGCACTGCTACAGCGCCCGCAAGATACACAACGTCTACAGAGACCAGGAATGGGCAAAGGAGCTGACGTGCCTGAACCGAGATGGCGTCCCAGGCTGGACCGGTAAGGTAGTGCAGCGCCCCGAGCAACTGTTCAAGCTGGATGCTTGGAGTTGCCCCAGCTACGTGCTGGTCGGGGACAGGGGTGATCTTCTTCATCCAAAAGTCCCTGACGAGTTCATAGAACGAGCGCTGATCGCCATTGAAAACAATCCCAAGAACATCTACTTGCTGTTGACCAAGAGGTCCAAGCGCATGGCTTCTTTCTTCGGAAGGAGGAAACTGCCCGACAACTTGTGGCTTGGAGTCAGCGTAGAGAAGGCGAAGTACTTGCATCGAGCCGACGACCTGCACAGGACCGGAGCCAAGAAGAAGTTCCTGTCCCTCCAACCGCTGCTCGGTCCTGTGCCCGTGCCTGACGTCGACTGGGTCATCGTGGGTGGGCAGCAAGGCGGGCAGCAAACAGCTACCAAGCTCGAGTGGGTCGAGCAGGTGGTCGAGCAGGTCAAGGCCAAGGGCATCCCCCTGTACGTGAACTACTTGCCTGGCTACAAGAAGCTGGGGTTCACCACCCGGGACTGGCCCGAGCACCTTCAGGTGTGGGAGAGGCCGGGATCTGGGTAGGCAAGGCACCACGTCATCAAACGGTTGAAGAGGAGGTAACCGGGAGGGGGCGTGCAGGCGCCCTTTTCTATCTACTCAATTACCAGTGAAAGCGGGGCACAATAGTATTGAGAAGCATAGAACCAACAGGAGACAGTTCAATGATCACACGTATCCTGACTGCAGCAGTTCGCCCCGCCTTTGAAACCCTTCGCCATGAAGAGGAGGTGCGACGTGCGCCCTGGACTCTGGTCAAGTCCTACGGGACCATTGGTCTCGTCTCGTACTTGGTGCTCAGCCACTTCTCCAACAAGGAGACGGCAGAGAAGACCACCAAGCACGCTGAGGAGTTGGCCTACTTCGACAAGCGCATCGCCAATGCCAACGAGCGCATCGCCGAGCTCGAGGACCGTCTCCACGACTACGAGGCACTCGCCGGGGTGCTCGAGATCGAGAAGGAGAAGATTCGGCAGCGGCGCCGAGTCGAGGAGGCGCGGGCCATCGTGAGGCGTTACGAGGAGGCCAAGGCTATCGTGGTCGAGGCCGACGCGCCCAAGGGCAACGGCGCACATCAGTATGACGGCGTCGGCACGTGACGGACTGAGATCCCAACCCAGTGACGGGCTCCACAGCGGAGTAAACCGAACACCTGGGGCGGGTCGACAGATCATACGGGGGGACCTCCCCTCTTTTTACTACTGGAGGAACCATGAACAGTGACAAGATGAAGGACCTGGCCCAGAGGCTCCGAGCCAGGTTGGAAGAAGAGCAGAGGGATGAGGATGAGGACGAGCCCGAGCCCGTGTTCGAGCTCAAGCCTACGGGCGAGCCCCCGACGCTCGACGAGCTGCTGCCGCTTGCGATGCGTGCGACCGTTGCTTCTCTGCCCAGGAGGAAAGAGAAGAAAGAGTCCTGATGAGCAACCCGTACCGCAAGCCGTGGCTTCCAGCGAAGAAGTGCCCACCGCAGTGCGACGACGACTACCGCATGTGCGAGCACTGCCCGGACAACCCAGGGCTGCACCCGGACCCGTGCCCGGTGTGCGGCGCCAGATGGGACCAACCTTGCGACAAGAGCAAGCACGGAGAGGGAGAAGACAGATGAGCAGATCGGATGTGCAGCCGAGTACCGAAGAGGTGCTCTGCAGACAGATCGACCAGTGTGTGGAGCAGGAGAAGGAGTCCCTGGCCATGCTCAAACGGCTCGAGTGGATCGAGCTAAGCGAGGAGTCGGAAGACTGCCAGGGCTACCCCACCGACATCACGCTCGGCCCCAGGTGCCCGGTGTGCGGGATGAGCGAGAAGCACATGGCCGACTGCGAGCTCGCGGGCCTGATCAAGAAGCTCGGCGGCGGCGTCGAGCAGTACGGGCCGGGCGAGCTCGAGGAGGAGAACCGCCTGAGGGAGGAGAAGCACAAGAAGATGCGGTGGTTGGCGGACGTGCGGCGAGTGGCGTTCATCTTCCAACAGATCGAGCACGTCCTGAGGACCTGCGAGAGATACCGGATCGATACGAGTGCGGGCACGCCCACGGTGCTGGAAGAAGTGCCGGTCATCTACGGCGTCAGGGACGGCCTCGACTGTGACCCCATCCACAGAAACGGGGTCGTCAGCGTGTGCGCCTACGACGCCGAGACGAGGGACCGCATCGAGGACAACTGGTTGCTCATCGACGACCCCATCAAGCCAACGGCCAAAGTGCTGAAGATGACCAAGCCGCTGGGCGAGCGCTTCGAGAACTGGACGATACATCACGTTCGCATGGTCGGGGCGCAGCTCGGCCTGTTCAGGGTCAACGCCTGCTGCGCCCATGGCCCCATCAAGTACGTGGGCGGCGTGGCCGTACTCGCATGAGAGGAGGTAGAAGATGCTGGTCTACAGAACAGTAACGAAGCTCACAGACCACGGGCAGCTGGCGATTGCACTTGAGGAGCCGAGGCCCCCACAGGGGCCGTACGTCCTTGACCACTGGCACCTGGTCAGCATGAAGGAGGACTCGTACGAGTGGGAGGGGACCGGGGAGAAGCGCATCGAGATCACGGCGTGGTGGCTGCCCATCTTCAGTGGATAGGAGAAGACAGATGTGGTCAGGGAGCTGGTCGTCGAGGATTGGCTCCCCTCTTTTTTACCTACTCAGTCAGAAGTAGGTAGACCAGAGCGTCTTCTAGTTGCTCAATTCTTTCTACTGATCGGGTACAAGAGTAGTGATGAAGAACACCATGAAGAACACCATGAACCACCACCTTCGCCCGGTCGTCAAAGACCGGCTTGACCGCATGAAGCGGTTGGCGACCTTCGCCCCCTTCCTTCCCGGGGAAGGACCGGTGGAGGCTGCCCGACGGGCATGGAGCTACCGATGGATAATCTCGGGGGATGTGCAGCTTCGGTCGTTCATCGACCTCGACTCGCTCCCGTCGGTGCCCCAGGTGCACGACATCGAGTGTCGGCAGGCGCGACGCCGCTGGGCAAAGAGGGAGGAGGCGAGGCCGGAGGAGCGAAAGGCTCTCCGGCGCCAGCTCTTCTCGATGATGCCCGTTTCCCAGCGGGTCTACTTCGCCAAGGGGTGCTGCTCCGTGCAGTCCCCACCCGGGGCCGTCGCGCGAATCGGTGGGAGCGAGAGCTCCTACTGCTGGTTCCTCGACCGCTTCGGGCGGGTCATCGAGGGGTGGCGCGCCCGCTCCTCAGGTCCCGACACCTGGCCCGAGCCCGCGCCGTTCGTGCCGGATCTGCAGAGCGGGCAGTGGCCGATCACCCCCCTCGGCCGATCCTTCCGGGACTGGCTTTTCGGGGTGGCGTCATGACGACTTTCGTCGTGGAGCATTGGACGGCCGCCCCCTCGTCAGAGCACGTGGGGTACTACTGCATGTGCCGAGACTGACCGTTCTGGTCAGCCGCGTCCCCTTCCCGGGGGCGCGCTTTCTTTAGCCCCGTGTTGGCGTAATAGTTCGCGGCCATGATGGTAACACCTGCCCGGGTGTTACCGTTTCGTCTCTTTTCGGTTGACTCGTCCCGGCACCCAGATGCCCCAACTGTTGACCTCGTGGTATAACGGGCGAGAAGGAGCGAAGACATGCCCGGACTGTTTCTCGACCACAAGAAGGTACGCTTCGAGTTCGAAAAGCTCGGCTCGGAGACGATGCTTCCTGAAGACCCGAACGTTTGGCCCAACGAGATCCTGCAAGAGCTGTACAAGCAGGTGAGCTACATCGCCGACTTCACGCCGAAGGTCGTTCCGGCCATCATCGACGGCGAGAAGGGCTACGGCTTCGGCCACATCGAGGTCACCAGCAAGACGGGTGCGCAGAACCCGACGCCGGCGCAAGAGGAGGCAGCGGGTATCCGCCACGTGCGCATCCCGTTCCTCATCAAGGATCGGAAGCTGATGCCCCTCGACCTCCTGCTCACCGACAGCTCCAAGCTGATGCCCTTGACCGAGACTCGGATGCGGCAAGCGCTGTTCCGCCCTCAGTCGTTCGACGTCACGAGCAAGACCCCTGGCGACGCCTCCTTGATCGGGCAGCTGTACCCGCCGTATCGCCAGAACTACGGCTTCGGCGGAGGCGGTGGTGTCGTGAACATCGGCATGGGCAAGATGGGCGAGGCCGACAAGAGCGTCGGGGACACTGCTCGCCACATGCTCCTTCACGGCATCTACCGGGGCGACGTCGGTCAGGCGCGCAAGGGGCGCGCGGCTCTCGTCAAGCAGAAGGGTACGGCAGCCGACATCGCCGCGCACGACCGGTACATCGCCAAGATGGGCGAGGCCGACACCTTCATGGGCTGGCTCGCTGAAGAGTACCAGTCCAAGGAAGCCAGCGACGTCGAGGAACTCGCGCGCACCCTCAAGGAGCGGATCAAGAAGACTCGCAAGGACCCCGCAGCCACGCTCGACGAGATGGCCACGCTGTCGGGACTCAAGAGCGCCAGCGCGCAGGACCCCAGGCTGCCTGGAGAAGACCGCCGGCTCACGGGTCCGAGCCCCGAGTACATGGGCCTCAAGAGCCCGACCAACAAGATCGAGAAGAAGGCCAGCAAGGCCGACAAGGCGATCTTGTGGGCCATGGAGAAGACGAAGGGCACACCGGAGAGTGCCCGAGCTTTCGAAAAAGCGCGTCCCAACATCGAGCGAGCCATCTGGGGTGCGGGTATTGGTCTTGGCACTGGTGCCGGTATGGGCATTGGCTACCACGAGGGCAGCAAGGGCCGGCCGGGCCGCGAGGCAGCGTCTGGCAAGTACCGAACCAAGAAGTCCTCCATCCTGCCGTCCATCCTTCGTACCATCAACGAGACCGACTTCCAGAGGCTCGCTACGCTCATCGACGAGCCTGAGGTGAAACTTGCCTTCTTGCAGAACGAGGACGCTTCCAAGGCTCTGGCTCCGCTTGGAAGCTACCGACCCGTGCCCGCCGAGAAGCGTGCTGAGGCTTTCGTGCGAGCCATCCCAAGTGATGTCGCCCAGATCCGACGGCTTGGGGACGGTACGTACGAAGTCAAGGTGGCATCCCATCGGTTCTGGGCTCCCCGCACTTCCAGGGTGGACCGCGGGCAACTGGTGGATCTCGTGGGGACCAAGTTGGCCATGGACGTGGATACCAATGAGTCGGTGACCATGGCCGACGGCGCCCAGGTCGACATGCCGAGCCCCGAGCAGGACAAGCTCGCCCCCATCGTGGACTTCGGGCTGTACCGTGTGCAGACCGCAGAGGGCCGGGAGCTCGTCGGCTACGTGTTCCCCAACCTCATCGACTCGAGCGGCGATAGCGTCCCGCTGTTCCTGTTCACCAACGGCTCCGAGTACGCCATGCAGGCCGACATCGCTGGTGTGCGTGCCGGCGAAGGCATGGCCATCCCCGAGGGCGACCCTCACGGGCACGGTGCGTTCTTCCGGGTGCTGCCCAACGGCAAGGCCGAGGCGACGGTGCCGATGACCATCAAGGGGCAAGTCGAGGGCGGCTACATGGTCGAGGCCTTCGACGGAGCTCCCGTCACCGTGATGCCGCAGGCAGGCATTGAGGGCTTCGCTCTTGCGGGCGACACGCTGCTCGTACCCCAGGACGTCAGGTGGCTCGACCTCGACCAGGCCCAAGAGGTCCAGCTCGTCGAGCAGCCCGGTGAGCCCGGTCAGAAGGAAGCGATGGCCCGCGCCATCAGCGTCGACATCCGCTCTTCCGGCCCCAACACCTTCAGCATCGACGGGCCGCCCGTGAGCAAGCTGGCGTATGCGCAGAAGCAGATGCTCAGCTTCGACGACGCCTCCTTCCTGCTGGCGGGCTTGGGCGTGCAGCCCCCGTTCGCCATGCACAAGCTCAGCGAGGCCGTGTTCGCGGGCAAGCCCGTGACCGTACCCACGTGCCGCGTCATCAAGACCGCCGGCGAGCGGATGCACGACGGTCTTCTCAGGGCCCGGGACAAGATCGCATCGAGGCCGGTGCCCAAGGTCGGCTTCCTCGTCAAAGAGGCGGCGATGATCCCGGATACCACCAGCGTCGACGTCGTCCTGTCCCTCGGCTTCCTCAACGAGGAGAACATCAACGAGTTCCTGAAGTCGCTGCCCGTGCTCGAGGACGCGCAGCTGCGGATGAGCGAGCTGCTGTACGCGAGCCGCGTGGGCCTGCAGGACGTCCCCGACCAGGCCCTCGAGCGCGCCATTCGGGCCGTCGAGAAGGTCATCGAAGGTCTCAAGGTCCTGGCGTTTACAGAGAACTGAGCGCTCCGTGGGGAGCCCCCAACAATCTTTTGACTTCCCTCGGCCCCTGACGGAAGTATGATCAGGGCACCATGGAGCGGTGGAGTGTATCGGCAAACTACGCAAAGTTCCTACTTTGCCAGGACTTGAGGGCCGATGCGCGCCGCACCCAGACGCGGATCTTCCGACTTGGCATGTTCCCGCCGTCGACAGACACGATAGAGTTCCTACGAGAAGAGCTCCGCCCACCCCGCAACTTCATGCCCGAGACCACTCGGCATGAGGCCTCCGTCCGGTTCCTGAAGCAAGAGGGCATCTACGGCCTCTTCCACCCCGACAAGTACGACCGTCAAGCCTTGGCCCTGCTGCACAAGTCGGTGGTCAAGGAAGCCGCCGAAGCATGGCTTCTCACTGGCGCCCCGTACGCCGGCGCCGCCGAGTTCCTCAAGAACACCTTCGGGGAGGCGTTCGACCCAATCGCCATTGAGCGCTACGTCTGGTACTGCTTCAACCTCCACAAGATACAGCCCTCGGAGTGGCCGGGCATCTTCCGGCGCTACCATTCTCAGTGGGGGGAGGGCGACGTGGAGGACGACATCCGCTGGCGGGCTGTGTCGGGGTCGAACGACAAGGCCACCCGCATCATGCTGCGCACCTACTACGGCAAGAAGGTGGCCAACACCGACTTCGACGAGGCCATCCGAGACGGGGCGACCACGATCGCCAACGCCATCGCTGCCAAGTCGCAGGACCCACGCGTCACCATGCAGGATCTCAACATCGGCGCCCAGGGCATGAGGCACATCAAGGAAGCCTACGAGATGTCCCGCTCGGTCGACGCCGACTGGTTGGCGAACGTGGAGCGCGCCAAGCTCAAGCAGCATGACGACAAGATCGTGATGGTCCACGAGCTCAGCCAGGGAAACCACAGCACCGAGCTCGTCAATCAGGAAGAGGAGAGTCGAGTTGTCGTCCCAATCGACGCTGAGTTCATCGATGACGGCGACGAGTGACCCATTCGTCATCGTCTACCAGCGCCCCACGACTACCGCCGACTACTGGAACGGGCCGTGGGACATCGAGTGTCCTGCTTTCGGCAACACCATCGAGATAGACCCTCTCGTTCTGGAGTTCGTCGAGGCCATGCGCAGGCATGAGGAGTGGGTGAAGACCCGGCGTCTGCGTTCCCTCATGGGTGCGCCCCCGCCCCGCCCGCTCAAGTCCCTCTGCTCTGTCGGTTGCCGCCCGCCCCGCACTCGTGGGAAAGTGTCGTTCAGGCCCAGCGTACTTTCCAGGGCCGCCCGGAACCCCGATGAACGTCTGCCCAAAGTGCGGGGGCAAGGTCGTGCCCACCAGAAAGCCCGGTCGCACCATGCGGTACCGGGGCACTGAGTACCGCATCCCGGCCAACTACGTCATCCCCACGTGCAAGAAGTGCGGGGCGCAGTGGACTTCGACTGAGCAGCTGCTCGAGCTCGGCGCCTGGTTGGAGAAGAAGAATGGCTGAGCAGAGCATCTCCCTCGGCTACGCCTCCGCAACGCTGGTTCCGGAAGGTGAAGACGGCGTCCGCATCGAGAAGCTGTGGGTCGACCCTGAACATCGGGGCAAGGGAGATGCGCGTCGGCTCTTGCGCAAGATCAAGAAGGACTTCGCCGACAAGAAGTTGTGGATGCGGCCCCGCGGCTTCGGGGACATCCCCATGGGCGTGGACGAGCTCAGGAAGTTCTACGAGAGCGAGGGCTTCAAGACCATGGACAAGCTCGACAACATGCTCTTCGACAAGACGGCTGAAGTCGTCGAGCTCACCACGCCCGGGCAGCGTCAAGAAGCCGCCAGTCTCGAACGACGTGTCTTCTCTCCGGGCAGCAAGTACCAGAACCCGAGGCCCCCTTCCGCCAAGAGGTTCACCTCGTACGGCGTCTACGACGACGGAAAACTCGTGGGGGTCACCAGGGTGGACAAAGACCCTCTCAAGGCATGGGCCAAGGACAAGGAAGGGCTGAAGGCGCTGAAGGTCCTCGGGCCGGAGGTGTGGATAGAGGCTACGGCGGTAGACCCGGAGCATCGTGGTAAGGGCGTGGCCAAGGCTCTTCGAGGGCACGTGCAGAGCCAGTACAGCAGCGTGCTCACAGGGACTGGTCCGAAGTCCGACCCGGCCATGAAGCACTTGAACGAGTCGCAAGGGTTCAAGCCCGTTCTGCAACGAGGAAAGAACATGCAATACCATTGGGCGAAGACCGCCGAGCTTGCCGAGGACGGGGAGCACAAGCTGCAAGGGCGCCGCAACTTTCAAGGGCTGTCGATCGCTATCGAGAACCGCAAGGGCTCGGTGCGCAAGGGCACGGGTAAGGACGGCAAGGAATGGCGCACGAAGATGAAGGCGCCGTACGGCTACATCGAGGCGCCGGCCAACGGGCGGGATGGGGAATCCATTGACGCGTACATCGGTCCCGACAAGAAGGCCCCCGACGCCTTCGTCGTTCACCAGCACAAGGAGAACGGCAAGGGGCACGATGAGGACAAGGTCATCCTGGGCGTGCGCTCGATCGCCGAGGCCAAGCGCCTGTACCTTCAGCACTACGACAGCCCCAAGTTCCTGGGGCCTGTCTCAAGGGTTCCCATGGAACGTCTGAAAGAGCTCGTGCAGCAGGACAAGAAGATCTCGAAGCTGTCTTCCGCCGATGAGCACCTTCTGCTTTCCGTGCTCGGGCGGGCGGGCGTGAAGGTCTCTTCGATGCAGGAACCGGGAGTTCGGAAGAAGGACAAGACCGGCCCGAGAGGTAAGAAGGGCAAGTGCGAGGGCCCGGGGCCGAGGCTTCGCCAATTCGGCGGCGTGAAGCTGGCTGCTGGCGACGCTGTAGTCAGCGCTGATGACCATCCTGCCGTTGCAGTAGGTAAGGTGCTGAGCAACAGGCTCGACAAGGTCAACCCGAACCGGCCGCGCTATGCCTCGCTCAAGGACTTCATCTTGCGCCGACCGGATCCTCGCTACGATCCCAGCATCTCTCGAGAGGAACAGCTCCGGCGTCACTACTCAGGCAAGCCGCCAGTCAGGATGCGCCGCGTCGGGCAGGGCATTGAGCATGAGATTGCTCCTGGGGTCACTGCCGTCATGCGCATCAAGACGCCGGGGGACGAAGAGCGTGGACGGCAGTACGCCAAGAAGGTCATGGACGACTACTACAAGGAGTCCGCAGATCCTCGTGAGCGCATTCTGCTCGGCATCCTCAAACAGGCCGGCATCCCCGAGCTCAAGCGACTTCCGACTGATGTCGACTTGGCGAAAGAGAAGATGCTCAAGGCGATCGAGCGCAGCAAGGACAGGAGCTGGTCGCATCCGCAGATCTCGATTCCGCACAACAAGATCGACCTCGAGCGGTTCGGCTTCGAGCCCACGCGCATCGCCATCCCCATGCCTTGGGAGAAGCCGCTCGAGACGAGTTGGCGTGCGGGGCGTCTGCACGCTCACAAGATGGGTGACCGGTACATGGTGCACGCCGACGCAGCGTCTCCGGACAGCTTCTACGGCAAGGTCAAGCACCTGATCGAAGACGTACCGCCGGCGGTAGCCAAGCGCATCGGCATGAACAAGACGGCCATCAGTGCCCAGCCCTTGGGCACTCTCGGCAAGGTGCTCATGCAGGGCATCAAGTCCCCGGGGGCTGCTCGCAACGTCGCTAAAGACGTGAAGATGATGGGCAAGGTCAGGGCGCCGTCGGGGGCGTTGCCTCACGCCCCTACGACCCCCATCAACCCGAGCACGCTGCCGTCGGCCAAGATGCCCTCTGGTTCGGTGGCCCCGCCGCCCGCCTCCGGGGTGCGGCCGAGGGTTCAGGTTCAACCGCAGGCTGCCCCCGCGCCCGCGCCCGCGCCCGCCGCGGCCCCCGCGCCCCCACCTTCCAACGTGGGTCAGGCCAGGCCGTATGCCGACAAGGGGCTGACTCCGGAGATGCGGCAGAGGGCCATTGAGATGGGGTGGACCCCCACCGCCCGTGGCGGTCTCAGCGCCAGGGTTGAGCGCCCCCTGTCTTCGAACCCGCGAGCGGACATTGGGCGAGGTGAGTGGTCCAGCCGCCCGTCTGATGTGCAGACCATGAGGGACGTCCGCGGTATGCCGGGGCAAGGTACTTGGCGCAACACCCCCCGGGGCCAGCAGGCGCCCCTCAGCGGCGAGGCGCTTCAGCGTCAGCAGGCTCAGGCTCGGGCCGACTTCGCCGCGCGCCAGCAGGCCGGCGCTCAGGCCCGGACCATGGACCTCGAAGGTGCAGCGTCGCAGCGGGGTGCGGAGGCGTTCAGGGAGGCGCCCAAGGACATCCACGAGGCGGTGATGAACCACCCACTCGTGGCCCAGCACGGCATGCACCCCGATAGTGCGTACGCTCTTTTGAACGACCCGAGGTCTCTGCAAAAGGCCCGATACGGTCGGGTGTCCGCAGCTCCGCAGACGATGGGAACCGTCAGGGGTCCGAACAGCCAGAAGGTCCAGGATACGCAAAACTTGGTGCGAAAGCAGCTCGGGCTTCAGCCACAGAAGGTGCTGACGCCTGACGAGCTGTTCCAGCAGCAGCTCGCGGCCATGGGCGTGGCCGCGTAGGAGGGACCATGGAGGGAAGAAGCGAAAAAGTCATGGCCGATGAGGCCACCAACGAGCGCCTTGGTTCGGACTTCGACAGGGGCTACAAGACCGAGGCCCTCGAGTTCACGACGATCGAGTACACGACCATGCGCGCGGAGTACACGTGGAAGGATGGCAATCTCATCTTCCACTTCTTTCTGCCCGGCCCTTCCGGTGGGATGAGGCTTCTCGACGAGAAGGGCTACTGGAAGGACACGTTCCCCAACTGTCTGTCGGAAGAGGCCGAGGAGTACTTCGACTGCTCGTTCCCTCGTCTCAAGGCCGCCTATGCCGATGAGCTCAACAGCTGGTGGATGAAGGCGGAGAACTTCGACACCATGGACCAAAAACAGTTCGCCGAGCGCTTTCTCGACAAGCTCGACAAGAGGCTGGAGAAGGAGCTGGAGTGACCCCAAAGCGGCCGCTACGTAGTACGATGGGCCGAAACGGGAGAAAACCATGAGCTCACGCACGTTCAACAAGCTGTTCCCCAAGAAGCCCCACCTCGTTCGCGGGCGGGGGACCAGCGGAGAAGTACGAGACGTCCGCGAAGATGTCGACGAGGCGCTCGACAGGCTGGAGAGCGAGTCCGTCATCGACTTGCAGTTCTACTTCGATGGCAGCCTGGTCAACCCGACGGCCGGCGATCATGAGGGTCAGTACGGCATCTGCCACACCGCAGGCCCGGGACGGCCGGCTGGCTCCATCTGGTACGACGATGGCCTGACCGTCGCCGACGTCACCAAGAAGGGCTTGGTCGTCTCCCCCCGCGCCGACGTTGCCGGCACCGTGACGATGGACGCCAACGGCATCTATCAGGCTCTTTCGGCCACAGCTCCGTACTCCTGGACAGCCAAAGGGGGAGGGGGAGGGGTGCCCCCGACCGTTCCTTTGCGGCTGAGCACCTTGGACAGGCTTGCGCTTTCCCCGAGCGACGGGACGCTCGTCTACGACTTGGACGAGCGGAAACTCTACATCTACCAGTTCGACATCGATTGGCCCACGTGGTCGGAGGTTTGACATGGGAACCATCACTACTCAGTACGCCGTAGGCGACTCGGTTTTCGTCCTCACTCAGGTTCGTGAGGAAGTTCCGGTGGACTGCGACATCTGCCGCTCCACCGGGAAGGTCACGTTGTCCGATCGGGAGTTCCGATGCCCGGCTTGTGGGGGACAGACTGTGAAGTCGGAGCAGTCCGAAGTGGTGGCCGTCTCGGCCACAGTGCTTCGGGTGCAAGCTTCCGCTTGTACGGACACGTGCTCCGTCAAGTACACGCTGAATGTTGGATACGGCGTCGTGCGTCGGGAAGAGACGGAAGTGTACGCTTCCGAAGCTGCGGCGAGGGCCGCGTTGGGAGTCTGACATGGCTTACAACTGGGGAGGCGTTCTCAAGGCGCCCTCACCGTTCGACGGGCAAGTGTGGGTCGACCAGGACTTGCACGTGTGGCAGTGGAACTCGGCTAGCCAAGCATGGAACCGGGCACCGCACATCCAGATGCAACGCGCCTACTCTCGTTTTCACCCGATCGGGGGCAGGCCGGTGGGTTACGACTTCCTGCCGGACGGGGCCGAGCCGGCTCCGAAAGCCGGCAGGCTCGGCCGTGTGTGGGACGAGGCGTACGAGCTGTCGTTCGTGGAGGTGCGAGGGGCGGCAAGCGGCACCTTGTACGGACGGCGAGCCCACATGTCTCGCGCCGAGATGCTGGCCTGGGTGGGCAGTGTCGTGCCTGCGCCCCCCAACTACACCGACAACATCGTCTTGACCGTGTACGAGGCGGTGGACACAGTCGCCGAGATGCCCAAGTGGCACGTGTGGAACGGTCTGTACTCTTCTTTCCGAGGAAGAGAGTGCTACTTCGGGGCGAACGGGCACGGGCGCTCTACCCTTCCCGCTCGAGCAGGCTACAGCCCCGACTTCGCCACCTATCACGGGGTCGACTTGGAGTACTTCCTGCTTGCCCGGTTCTACGGCAAGGTCCCCGCGAGTCCCCAGCCGCGCGTGTGCTGGTCGACGAACGCACGGCGTGGCGTGTACAGGCACCCCAACAACACCACTGCCCGGGTGACTTGCGACGACAGCTCCAAGTACGTGTGGAACAACGCGACGGACTCGTGGGAACCCTCTCCTGTGGGGGACGAGTACGTGCACGACCCTACGGCCGGCAGCAACCCGCTGCTGTTGTGGCGATCCCCTGACAGTACCATCCTGCATCTCGAAAGCATGACGAGCGCAGTGCGGGGGTTGAGCGGCATCCTCGGGGAGGGAGTCGAGGGTCGGGAGGCTGTTGTTGTGCGGGCCATGCGCAACAGGAGCAACAACAACCTGAAGGCGTTCGTCATCAAGCCTTACGGGGTGACGGCCGCGGCCTGGAACATGACGGCCGGCAACGCGGATCTCTTGGCGCTGTCCGAGTACGACGGGTGCGCCACCGGCGGGGTCAACGCCTACAACCTGACTCGCAACGGTCTCGTGGAAGAGAGGGGTGAGCGGGGGCTTCGGTACAACCTGACGAGGATGTACAGCGCGCTGTACGTCGGGCACAGCTCCCCTTATCTGCTCACGCACGACACCCCGGTGGTACCTGAGGAGGTACGGTTCTACCTACGTGACCGGACCACAGGCGTGCGAAGCCCGACATCTCGCCAGTGCCTGTACTTGGAGAGGCGCCGGGCGACGGTGCCCGTCGCCATCATGTTCCGCCACAGTTGACCGGCTACTTTCGCGGTGCTACCTTCCGGATGGGTGACCTGCTCAAGGTGTCACCGCAACTTGCGGAGCCTGCTCAAGGTGCTCTGGCCACGAGGGCGACCTGCTCAAGGTGTCGCCGCAAACGAAGCCTCCTCCCCTAAAGGGCGGGGGCTTCACCCGTTCTGGAGGTGCCGATGAACCCCACGCTCAAGAAGATCGTCTTCAACCGTCCAGTCTTCTACGCTTCGATCGTTCTGTGCGTCCTGGTCGTCATCGGGCTGCTCGTCTACGGTCAGTTCTTCGAGTAGCTAAAAAAAGGGGTTGACCGTCTTTGAGGAGAGGTTACTCTTTGAACCGTGATCGACCTCCGACCTCGTCATTGACAGTCAGCCCCTCGAGGGCCCCCAACGCCCGGCGCCTCAGCCCCCCAATAGCGACCGGGCGTTGCCGTGCTCGGAGGTCGACATCGCTCCGTGGCCAAGTGGCAAGGCACCGTCCCTAATGACGGCGGGATCGGAGGTTCGAATCCTCCCGGAGCGGCAGGCCGAGCAGCGGGTAAGAGCGTGTACGGGAAAGCTGCTAGGACGGCACGCCAGCACTCAAGGACGGGTAGCTCAATCGGTAGAGCGTCGATATGACCAATGGTCCCGCTATGATGGGGGTTCGATCCCTCCCCCGTCCGCTACAGCGAAGCACGCACGGCGGCGTCCTTGGCCACCAGCAGCATCTGCAGAGCGAACGTGCGCTGGTTGCAAGCGGGCAGCTCCTCGAAGAGCTTCTTGGCGAGCTCGCCGAACGGCTTGCTCACCTTCTGGAGCTTCTCGGGCAGGTGCTCGTAGTCGAAGTACAGCATCAGTTCCGCGTCCATCATCCTTCTCCCTTCTCCTCGGCCCCAGTTTCCTGGTCCAGTTGGTACGTGCCTGCATCGCCAGGATCGTTCGCCACCTTTTCGAGCTTGCTCTTGAGCATCTGGAAGAGTGGGTCGTCATCCATGAGACGGCCCCCCTCTGTTCGGTCGAGCACGTAGCTGATGAGGTAGAGCGCCACTTTGGCCACGTTGCGTGGCGTTGTGAGCTTCGCCTCAACCGTCTTCTCGAGTACTTCGAATGGTACAGGCATCTATCTCTCCTTCGTAAGCTCACTGAGCTGGTCGATGGTGTCCTGCTGCTTCTTCGAAAACACTTGGAGCTCCTCGTAGTCCTTGCGGGGCACGTAGTCCTGCTTCTTGATGACGCTCACGGCCGCCGGCTCGTACTGCAGTTTGGCGGCCAGGTCGGCGATGGTGGATATGAGCACGTGCGGATCGTCTCCACGTCGCAAGCACACTTTGCGGCTGACACGGGTCGCCCCATCGGTCAGCTCGAAGACGAGCTCCACGTACTCGCTGTCCGGCGTGGGCTCGTAGTGCACGATGCGGCCGCTGGCATCGTGGATCTTGGTGGTGTCCCGCCCTGCGCCCCACGCCGTGACGATGATCTGGTACTTCTCGTTGTCGACAGTCGGCATCCAATCCTCCATCTATCCCTTCCCTCCTGGGGGTGTTGCCCAGTTCGTTCCCGCCGGCGCCCGAATCCACCACCAGTCTTCGGGCCAGTCGTCCCCCTCGCTGATGGTGTCGCGCTCGTCACGCGAACGGAGTCCTGGCCGGGCGCCGAGATGCACGTAGTAGGCGTGTTTGGTCTCGCACGTGCCGCACACGGCTTCGATGCCGTCAGCGGTCGGCCGCAGGACCACGATGATCGAGGTCTTGTAGATGTCGATGCGGGGGTCTGTGCTCTTCCAGCCGCCGACGAGAAGCGCCCTGTTCTCTCCTTGCACTTCGGCCATGGCAGCACGGGAGCTAGCCAGGTTTGCCCTGAGCTGTTGAACTTCCTTCTCGAGTTCGTTGATCTGCCGTTCAGCTTCGTCTCGGTCACGCATCTACTCCTCCTCGAAGCTGTCGGGCATGGCGCCTCCTGTGGCTGCTGCGGCAATGGGAGGCTCCGCATACTCGGCGAACGTGAGCACGAAGCTCTTGTTGCGAAGCCAACAGCGGGAGTCCACCTCTCGGTCGAAGTCGGCCACCAAGATCTCCTCGCCCATCATTCCGCACATCATCGTGTGCTCGCCCCGCCCTTTCTCTGCGTAGCAGCAGGGGCAGGCAAAGCAGTTCGTGATGAACTGTTCGTCGTACGGTTGTTCGTCTGTGTTCGAGCCCTTGCCTACCGCGGCGTAGCCAATGGCGATCTCGTTGGTGGCGTCGACTGCGGATTCGTCTTTCCCCATGACCTAGTCCTCCGTCGTGCTGAGCATCAGGATGTGGTGCTTCTTCTTGAGCGGGCACTCGGGGTCGACCTGTTCGGAGGTGTCCACCGTGATCTCGTGCTGAACGATGAACTTGCGCCCCCTGCGATCCGTGCCTTCAGTCTCGGGTGGCATGAGCGAGCAGAGCTTGTCGTCTTCGACGACGAGGCAGGGGCAGTCGTCGCAGCACTTCACCAGCACCTGTTCGATCTCTTCGGGGACCGGGTAGTTGCGAGGGCTCGCCTCCTTCACGAACTTGCTCAGCCGAACCCCGCCCATCTTCTCGATACCATCGAGGTCCATGTAGCCACCGTCCTGCTCCGGCAGCTCGAGCCCGAGTGCAGTAGCGGCGTCGCAGATCGAGTTCCACATGTCGCCCATGTGGTCCGCCAGGCAGGCGTCGCGCGCCATGCACAGCAGCATCTTCTTCATCTCGTCTTTACCCATGAGGTCCTCCCATGAAGCTCTACATCGTCGTCCGCAACGATCTCGCCCCTGGCCTTCAGGCCGCGCAGGCCGTCCACGCCAAGGAGCTGTTCACCCACGAGCACTCCGAGCTCAATGCCGAGTGGTACGAGAAGTCGAACAACATCGTTCTGCTTCAGGTGCCGAGCAAGGAAGAGCTCGTGGCGCTTGCGTATCGCATGACGACCCAGTCGATCCAGACGAGTCTGTTTCGGGAGCCGGATCTGGGGAACGAGCCGACTGCGATCGCAGTTGGGCCTGATGGCGCTCGGCTGCTTTCGACGTTGCCTTTGGCTCTGCGTGATATCCGTCAAGCTGCTTGATGGCGTTGGGGCTCAAGTGGAACTTCGGTTCGTCTGACCCCACCTCGAACAGCACTTTGGCCATGGGGGCGTACACGGCGCCGACGTAGGCGTCCTCCTTCTGCTGGTCGGTCACCTGGTGCTCGTGACCAGCGCCGCAGTTCGGACACTCCCGAGGCGGGTTGCGCTGCATCTTGAACTCGTAGCGCTCCCAGTGCTTACCGCACTTCTTGCACACGTAGAAACTCGGCTCACCCATCGTCTTCTTCCTTCGTCAGCTCGAGCTTCTTGACCGCATCGAGGTTCATCAGGCAGGAGCACAGAAGCTCGCCATCCTCGTACCTGAGCGCGGCGGTCAACCTCTCGCCCTTGGCCGTCAGCCCTTGGCTGCCGTAGAAGATCTTCATGGGCATGTACCCGCGCCCGCACAGGTCGGGCACCCATATCTCGTCGCCCTCTTTCAGTTCCTCGCCCTCTTTGACGCTTTGGAGCTCTCCTTCTCCCTTCGGCCAGAAGACAGGTACGCCGTTCCTCTCCGTCACCATGAACCCGATCTTGTGTTCGCTTTCGCTCCTCGGAATGACGTGCAGAGCGCCGGAGTCCATGATGGGCTTGCCGATGTACTTGGGCTTGCCGGCGACGTAGCGAGTCCCGTCCCCGAGCTTCTTGACGTGCTCGCACGGCATGTCATCGCCGCTACGCTGGCACAGCGGGCACCAAGGTGCCCCCACGCTACAGCCCATGGACACGCCGCCCTCGAGCACCCGCTTGAGGTTGTCCTTGTGCACGACCACCTTGTCGAGAGGGATGGAGCCGACAGTCCGGCCGAACACAGGAAACTCGTCGCCGTTCTTGTTCGGCCCTTCCGTGATACCCAACACAGTGGAGACGGGTGTCTTGCCCGGGGCGTACTTGAAGCGGTCCTCCACCTCCTCCGGCTCCTCCGGCTCCTCCATGAACTGCCCCAGGTACTCGGTGGCGAACTTCTTCGGCATCCCGTTCGTCGTCTCGTTGCGCAGCACGTCGCGCAGCCACTTCTCCGACTTGACGCACTCCCTGCACCCGGCGTGGTCTTGAAGGAAGTCGATGGGCTGCCTGCCGTGCTTCGGGCAGTCGACCATCGTGGGCCCGGTCTTGGCGTAGAACTCACGACGCGTCTGCGCGGCCTCCTTCATGAGCGTGTGCTGCCGGAGCAGGCGGTCGACGCGCATGAGCATCTTCTCGCTCAGGATCTTGCGCAGGGTGCGCTCGAGCCAGTCGGCCTCTTCTATGACGGCGATCTCGGCCATGTCCGAGTACGGGCGCCCGAAGATGCCGGCGTCGGGGATACCCAGACCGGCGAAGATCTGCTTGCGCAGGTAGGCGATGTCCCGGTCGAAGTCGGACTGGAAGAGGCCGCTGTTCTCCATCCTGCGCATCTCCGCGTCGAGGCCGGCGAGGATGGGGGTGTCTTCCCCGTCCATGAACTGCTTGGCCGCATCTGCCTCGACCTTTCGCAGCCAAGCCTCATCCTGCTCGAGTCCGTCGAGCTCCTCCTTGCGCATGAACATGCGGTTCGTGATCTCGTGCAAGGAATCGTCCTTTTCTTGCACGGGCGCGCCCAGGTAGATCAGGTCGCCCGCTGTCTTTTGCAGCTCGGGGCCGACCAGGTCGCCGTTGAGAACTTCTCGAAGGAAGATGAACGGGCCCTCGATGCGGGTCACCTGGAACTGCGCTCCGGAGCTCATCTGGAGCTTGTCGCCGGCACGTAGGCCGGAGCTGTTCGTTTCATCTGTCATCTTTTGCCTCCTTCGGCTTCTCCACAGTACCTGTGGTATCGAGAAGCCACTTGGCGTACTTGTCCCCGCATGACGCCTTGTACAGGTTTTCAGCTCCATTCGGATGAAGAGCACATTCCCAGAGGGTGCCGAGAGGCGTCTCGATGACCAGCTTGATCTCGTTCTGTTCTGCTGCCCCGACCTCTCGCCCGTGCCCGTCCTTGAGGGAGACGTGGTGTGACCAATGCCGCACTCCAACGACTTTCACTTTCCCCTTTTCGAGCCACTTGTTGATCTTGGCGGTCAGGTCCATGGACTGTGCTTCGGTTAGAGCCATCTTTTTGCCTCCTTTGGCAGTAGTAGCAGAAGTAAGAAGAAGTCGGTAGATGCAAAGTAGCCGTCCGTGCTAGCCTTGCACCATGGAGTCGCTAGGAAAAAGGGCGCTGGATGTGGCCTTCAAGGAGCTTGGGGTGGCGGAGGATCCGCCGCGCTCGAACACTGGGCCGCGGATCCGTGAGTACCTCGAGCCGTGTGTGCGGGGCGACCGCAACGTGAAGCTCGGGCTCAAGGCCTCGAACTGGTGCTTCACAGGAGACACCGAGATTCTGACGGAAGAGGGGTGGATGCGTTTGGATGACGTGTCCGAAGACGTTCAGGTAGCGCAGGTACATCCAAGGTCGATGCGCATCTCCCTCACCAGGACGGTCGCGGTCATCCACAAGGCGCACAAGGGCGCTCTGGCGGTCATGAGTCGGCGATCTCTGCGTTTGGTGTCCGACCCGGAGCATAGGTACTTCGGCAAGTGGTGGGTGAGCGCTAGGAGTGGAAGAAAGGACGTACCGGAGGTGGAGCTGCGCCCCGTAGCAGACCTGACGGGTGCAGCAACGAAGCTGGTCGTTCCGCCCAGCCGCGGTCACTTCGAGTACGAAAGTGGGTGGAGCAGGCGTGACTTGAAGCTGTTGGGAGCGTTCTTGGCAGACGGCAGCATCGTCAACGGGAAGTTGCAGTTTCAGGTCAGCAGGGCGGACAAGATAGCGATGTTGCACGAGCTGGAACCTGACCGAGTCTGGGAAGCTCCCATGCCGTACGGGCCTAGGTCGAAGGAGGCTCTGACCAGTTTCTTCTTCGAGATGCCGTCGGAGTTTGCGGAGGCGTTCGATAAGTACAAAGTGCTGTCCCCCCGATTCATGTGGAACCTTCACAGGGAGCAGGCTGCTCTCGTGCTCGACACATGGGCGTCCTATGACGGCAGTGCTCGAGGCGGGTCCATTCGGCTGTCGCAGGCGTCCAAGGACAGGATCGACACGGCCCAGATGCTGGCCGTACTGGCTGGGTATTCCGGTCAGACACAGAAGCCGAAACAGCTCGGTGAGTTCGGTTCGACCATGCACTTTCTGACGTACGTCAAAGGCCCGCGTAACACGGAGATCCTCGACAAGAACGTCCGCTTGACCGAAGAGCAAGAAGTAGACTTGTACTGCGTTCAGGTCCCCAGCGGGCTGATCATCGTCCGCCCTTCTGGGTACGGTAGGGCGCTGGTGGTAGGCAACTGCATGGCGTTCTCGAGCTGGTGCATGACCGAGGCCCTCGAGGACGGCGAGGTCCCCCCTCACGGCTACCGTGCGGGGGTCGTCGAGGCTGTGGCTGACGTGCGCAGCCCGCACGCCAAGTTCTCGGGCGTTTGGCACCCGGTCGAGACGGTAAGAAAGAAGCTCTGGACGCCGTTCGAAGGAGACCTGGCCATCTGGGACCGGTCGACCACAGATCCGAACACGTCTTGGTGGCGGCACGTGAACCGGGTCGTGAAGTACGACGCCGGTGTCGGCGAGTTCGACACCATCGGCGGCAACGAACGGGACCAGGTGCGGGTCGCCGCACACCACGTGTCCGAGATCAAGCTGCTCGGCTTCATCGCCTACCCGCAGCCCGAGGACAAGCCCGAGCCCAAGCAGATCGACGCGCTGACGCACGCCAACCTGCTCGGACTCGTGGCCCGTACCATCGACGGAATGTTGCGCGACTCGCACACCGAGATGATGGAGTCGCACCACATGGACGACGACGACGACGACGACTACGACGACGACTACGACGACTAGCCCTACCTCTGAGTCGCCCTCTTGATGATGTCGCTGAACTTCCTGACGTCCGGCGACTCCATCTTCGGATCCCTGATCACTGCGGTCAGGGCGTTCTCGAGCTCGGTGATGCGCTTCGAGCGCGCCTCGTTGCTCTCCCGAAGTTGCCTGATCGTCTCGATGTTGTTGGACAGCTCTGTTGCGTTGGCGTTGAGGGACTCGTGGAGCTTCTCGATGCGCCCGTCCATCTCTGTGACGGTCGTCTGCAACTTCGTGTTCTTCTCCTTGAGCTTGCCGATACCCCTGCGGATCCTTGAGAACGCCTGCTCAACGGACTCTTCCTCGTCGGGAAGCGCGAGCTGGGACTGCACTCTCATGAGGTGGGCCTCGAGCTCGTTGCGGATGACGTCGACGACCGGCGTGAGCCTCAAGAGGCCCGTGCCGGTACCGCCAAGCGAGTGGTACACCTCCTCCAGTGTGCCGGCGATGCGCTCGTAGGCTTCCACGGCGCTCTCATCCGGCCTGCTCTTCCCGATGGCGTCGCCAATGGACACCAGTTGCGACATGAGCTTGCCGCTTGCCACCTTCTGGTTCTCGAGGTCTTGCACGACTCGTGCAGCGGCCTTGTCGACGAACTCGTCCCTGTGGGCCCCCAGGGTTGCGCGCGTGCGCCTCAGCACGTCGTGGTTCCATGAGTCGGTGTTCGGGTCCACCTCGATTGGCCTCTTCGCGAGCTCGTTGGCCGCCTCCATCGGGCCCTTGAGGTACTTCTCCAGCAGCCTGAAGTTGCCGTCGAGGTGGTCGCATGGAACGATGCCGCAGTGCTTGACCAGCGTTCGGACCTCGTAGTTGAGCGCTTCGATGTGCCCGTTGAGCAGTTGCGACAGTCCGGCGGCGCTGGTGACTGGGAGCTCTTGAGGCTCCTTGCCGACGTGCTTGAGCCCGTTGGTGATCGAGATGAGCGAGTCCTCCAGGGCCCCAACGAGCTTCTCATGCGTCTCCCTGCCCGACATCTTCTTGAGCTCCTCGATCTTCTCGACGAGCTGCCTCTCGTTGGAGTTCGGTTGGAGCCCAGCTGCGACGTTGACACGCTGGATGGCGGCGGAGAGCGTCGTGTGCATGGCTTGGTAGAGCCGAACGTGGTCTTTGAGGAGGTCCACTTGCTCAACGAGCTCATCGACCCGTGCGAGCTTTGCCCGCACGTACGCCCCGGTGACATCGACTTCGATGAAGTCCTTGTCGCCTTTGAGGGCCTCGAAGCCCTCTTTCGTTTTCTCTGTCACTGCTTCCTCCTTCAGCTGACGCGGCCAGCAGTCTGCGTGTCATTCGAGGTGATGACGTCCTTGCGGGCGACCTTGCGTGCGGCCCTGCCCCTCGCAGGTGCCTTCGTAGTCTTCTTGGCCGCCGTCTTCTTCTCCTTGGGTTCTTTGCCGGCGACGCCGTCCTGCACCTTCTCGACGTTGACGAGGCGGAACTTGCCCTCGCCGATGGAGCGGTCGGCCCACAGCCCATTCTCCTGGGCCAGGGTGAGGATGCGGACGAGCTCCTCCTCCTTGATGTGGCGCGTGTCGGCGGGGTGCGTGGGGGCGACCCACCAGTCGAACGTGCAGTACACGTCTGTGAGGTAGTCGGTCTTCTTGATCGCGGTCCTCGGGCCCTGCATGGTCATGACCTGGATCGCCCGCTCCTCGCAGCCGTCCGGCTCGGTCACGTACATGCGGCCGGCAGTGGTGATGCGGTAGAACAGAAGCTGGTTGCCGTGGTCCAGCCCCTCGGGCTTGATCTCGGTGCCGTGCTTGAGGTGTTCGGTCTTCGGGCGGTCCTGCAGGATCCTGTGCACCGAGACCGTCTCTTTGATGCACGCCTTCGGGCAGCGGGCGAACATGTACATCTGGCCCTCGGAGTTCCTGGGAAAGCCGATCCAGGAGCGCTCCTCCTTCTCCTGCCCCTCGATGGCCTCGAGGTTCTCTTCGTCCTGCTGCTCGGTGAGCTCGTCACGCTCTTTCACCTTCGTCTTGAGCTCGGCGTAGCTCTTCTTCGGCTTCTTCGCCTGCTGGTCGCCGGCGATGACGAGGGGGTTCAGGGGGTGGCCGCCGATGATGCGGTTCGGCGCCTCGACGACGATCGTGATGCGGTAGACGTCGTAGAACTGCTTGGGGCTGGTGTCGTACTTGTCGAGTAGGTTCATCTTCTATCTCCTTCAGGTAGTGATTGGTTCAAGGAAGAAGTAAGGAAGCTGCTTGGACAGGCTAGGCCTGTCGCCAGGGTTGCCGTGACCAGGCGCGTCGATCGGCAAGGGGAGGTGTGGCAAGTCACTGGCACCGGTTCAGGCGGGTAGGTCGATTGGTTTGGTCAGAAGTGGTGAGGCATGTCGCACGGGTGGGATGGAGCGGGCACGGTTCGTCGGGCGGCAAGGTGAGGTGCGAGAAGGCACGTCGGCGGGCACGAGAAGGTCCGGCGCAGTGCGTCGACCGAGTGGGCATGACTTGGCTGATCGATAGGGACGGCCCGACCAGGCTCGTCGGACGAGAAGGAATGGCGCGGTATGTCGTACGGCATGATGTGGGCTTGGCGGGATTGGGGTGAATAGTCGACCAGTTCGGATGAATCAGGCACGTCGAAGAGTCCGGTAAGGCATGGCCCGTCGTGTGTCCTGGTCTGCCTTGGCATGTCCTGCGATGGGGCGTGCATCGGTTCGTCGCAAAGCTGGGCGTGGTTCGGTTCGTCGACCGGAGTGATTCGTTGAGGAACGGATTGTCGATCGTGTCTGGTCGGGACCGGTTTGGGCCGTCGCATGAACCTGAACTGGGAAGGCATGTCGACTGGTCCGGCGAGGTAAGGTACGTCGGATGGGCCGGATGAGTGGGGCACAGCTCGTCGCGTGAGTCGTAAGACACGAACTGGTGAGGCATGGGTTGTCGAGCGGGCCGGTACGACTTTAGCACGGAACGTCGAATGGCCAAGCAAGGTACGGTTTGTCGCATGGGAAGGCTGGGAACGGATCGATGGTGGTCAGTCGCGTGGCGTGGTGCGGGTCGGATCGGATGGTTCAGCCCTGGCCAGTCGAAGGATCGGGAGTGGTGGGGCCTGTCGGCTGGGACGGGTCGGAAGGGTTTGGTGAGTCGCCTGGGCTGGCATGTGCGGGTCCGGAGTGTCAGACGGTTTGGCGTGGTCAGTCCCCTAGTTCGATACGGAGTGTCGGACGGGTGGACCGGGAGTGGCCCGTCGGATGGACTGGAGAGGAGTGGGCGGGTTCGGAGTGTCGGTAGGGTCGGTGCGCCGCAGCGAGGCATGTCAAAAGGGCGGCTCCTCGTCACCGTCTACCACAGGCAGGTCCCGGAGGTAGTCATCGAGCTCGAGGGGCCATGGTGGCAATCCGCTACCGCATCGGCCGCTGCCGTGGCGGTGCGGGAAAGGGTAAGCATCACAGCCGCAGACTCCGTACTTGTCGAACTGCACGGTCCTCATCCACTTGCAGAGAGGGCGGCCCGGTCGGCACTCCGGCATGTGCACGACCACGGTCCTGTTCACCACGTAGCACCTCCCGCCGCCTGCCTCGAGCTCGCGGGTGGTTCGCGCCCTCTTGTGAACGAGCTTACTCATTCTTCGTTGCGAGGTTCATCTTGCTGATTGGGATGTTGAGGTACTCACGTACCTTCTCCGATTCCTCGTGCGAAAGGGCCCGCGGAACGCCCTCGCACAGGTGCTTGCCGATGGCGTAGTGCCTGTCGACGTCGTTCCTCAACAGCCGTCCGCATCGCGGGCAATAGTACATCGGACGGCTGTCCTTGCGGGCAGCGTTGTACGCCATCCGAAGGTGATTCCTCGGATACACGGACAGGTTGAGCATGGTTCCTCCTTTCGTGAGGTAGGGGCTGAGAGCGCTGCTCTTATGCCCCCAGTCTTCTTCTTTTTGCGCAGAAACAGAACAGAGGTTGACCGGACGGGCAAGACGACCTACGCTGCGCTCAATCCAACCGTACCGAAGGCCTTCTCAGGAAGGCTTTTTGCGTAGGAGAGCACCATGTTGAGCAAGTTCGCTGAGATGATCTTCACTCTTCTTCTGGCTTTCGGTGGCGAGAAGTACGCAGGCAACAGTCCGTACAGCTTCGAGATCGCTCAGGGCTGTGGGACGAACCAGGGCTCGCCGGCGTGCGCGCTCACGCCTCAATGCGAGGTCAAGGCTTGGAGGTGTGCGCCGCCGCGCTGGTCTCCGGCCCGGGAGGCTTGGGTCCTTCCTGAGAGCAGCGCGAAGGCCAAGGAGCGGTACCACAAGATCGCCGAGTCGATCGCCAGGGTGTCGTTCTGGCATGCCAGGTGCCGGGATGAATGGGGAACCGTGAGGGAGGACTGCACGCCCAGCGGCTGGCCCGAGGGGCCCGAAAGCCTGGCGCGCGTCGCGGCCACAACAGCCTTGTGGGAGAGCGGCCTGCGGGAGGACATCATGTTCGGGCACGCCCCGATGGGCCGCGGCGCCATGGGGGAGACGTGCCTCGCCCAGATCATGCCCAACCAGATCCGTCAGTTCGCCTCGTGGATACCCCAGGATGAGCTCGACACCTACGACAAGCTGCCGCTCGGCAAGGAGCGGGCCGAGTGGGACGAGAAGTGGGCGCAGCGGATGCTCGGCGACTCCCCACAAGAACTCGATCGGTGCTTCGACGTCGCGCTGCGCGCACTCGCTCGGGCCCGAGGGGCCTGCGTCGGTCGACAGGGCGGCGGATGGGCCTACAAGATGTGGGCGATGTACGGCACGGGCAACCGCTGCTCGAGCTTCGGCATCCACGACGACTTCGCCGCCAAGCGCGCCAGCACCTATCACCGGATGAAGAGCTACAAGCCCTCCCCTGGCGCCGCCCCGCAGACCCCCGTTCCGGAGAAAACCGCTTCAAACTAGGAGTTAGAGAAAGGGCGGCCGGGGCCGCCCGCGCTTACCTGTGGCGAGGCCACAGGCAGTCGTAGTCGTTTCTGACTACCTGTTGGCAGGTCTCCGGCAGATCCTCGAACCGTATCTTCTTGCCCAGATGCCTGTATCTTGGTCTGTCGATCTGCACGTCACTGAACCCGTGCATGCCGATGCCTTGTGGATGGGTTGGGTATGGTGACATTCCCAAGTACATGAACTGGCCGCCCACACGCTTTCGCGTGAAGACTACCGTGTACCTGTCAGCAGTGGTGCCGCCATTGTCGTAGCAGCGCACGTATCTCGGGCTCACAGCTCCAATCTCCTCGAGGCTTTTCATGTGGTCAGCTCCTCATAGAGCTTGTAGATTCGATGGATGTTGCGGGCGATCATGGGTCTTCCGCGTTTGAACTGCAGTCTTGAGGTCTTGTACCCGAGCTTCTCTGCGAGGAAAGCCTCGGTGTAACCCTCGTTTTTGAGCAGTTCGAGCTTTCGCAGGGCCCTGGTGGAGCCCATGATGGTCACTTCGTTGGGAACGTCCGCAGTCACGGCGAGAATGGCCTCTTCGGTCTTCTTGCGAATCTGCTTCTTCGTGCCGTTGCGGATGCGTCGAAGTGTGGTGTCACCGACTCCGGAGATGTCCTGGATGGTCCGTCGGCCGATGCCCTTCTTCGAGAGTTTGAGCATGTGCGCCCGGGCCTTGTCGGCCGGCACGAGGCCATTCCAGTCCCCGCCACGGTTGTACTTCTGCCTCATGCGCGCGTAGGAACGATTGGCCTCGCTGCACGGCTCACAGCGACACCCCGTGACGTAGCGCGCCCGCGTCCCGTGCTCAAACCGCTCGGGACCGGGCATGTCCTTGGGCCTCATACCTCGTAGACGTCGCTGTGGACCGGGCGGCGAAGATGCCTATAGACCACGATGACTCGGTCCAGATGTACCTCAATGCGGTCGACCGGAGCCACGACGGAGTCGATGATGGACAACACGAGCTCGTAGTGTTTGGAATTGGGGGGCAGAGGTTCGTTGTTCAGCATCCACGAGTTCGGGTTTTGGAGGGTCGTGGCGACGTCCCCAGGCACGATGACCTGGAAGCCCTTGATGGAGGCCACGTAGGAGACCACTCGAGGGTCGCGGGTGACTGGCTGGAACTCGTTCTGGTGGTCGAGCACCTCCTGGATCTGCGGCGGTTGCCAGTTCGGCGGCTTGAGCCACTTGCCATCCTCGCGCTTGGTGGCGCCGGGGCCGAACTTGGCCATGTTGGCCCGATGGACCTCGGCGGCGATGCGCGGGCCGTGGATGCCGAACGTCTGCCTGGCGCCTTCTACGACGTAGTCGATGTCCGCCAGCGCGTCGGCCACGAGGCAGACGTCCCATTCGTCGTCGGGCGCCTCTTCGAGCAGCTCCTCGACGGAGTCGCGCACGTTCGTCACGAGGTGCGGCGCCCCGCCCATGTAGCAGGCGTCCAGCAGCTCCGTGCACTCTTCGCAGATGAGGCGCAGGCGCAGGATGATCTCGTCCTTGGTAGGCTTGCGGGGGCTGTCGTAGCAGGGCTGATCAGCCTTCTTCATGAACTCGCGTACTTGCTGCCTGATGTTCACTTCTGTCTCCTTTCCGTTGGAAGGTCGTCCAAGATGGCCTGGATGTAGTCGCTCTTGAACTTCTCCCTCTTTCTGTTCGTGTAGTCGGCGTCGTTGAGCTTCCTCGCGATCTCCTTGAGCGAGTAGTGCCCAAGCATCCTTTTGATGAGAACGATGATGTTCTGCTCGTACGGGTGGCTGACGAGCATGGTTCCGTGGTTGCTTTCTCGGTACCGATAGCCGTACGGAGGCTTGAACCTGACGGGGGCCTTCGTTCCGCCGTACCACCCGACGTACAGCTTCTTGTGCCACTCGTTGCCAGGCGGGTAGATGTCCAGCAGCTCGAACAAGGCGAGCTCGGCATCTACCTTGTTGTGGAACGTCCTTGGGAAGTACGGTCGGCGGTTGTGCATCACCGCCCAGCCCGGCCCAACGACGTCATCCTCTTTGGGAGGCATGCTCTAGCACCATGGCCACGTCGCACTCCCGGCGCGCCGAGGACTTGTAGATGACGATGACGATGGCTTGGTGGACTTCGACACGCTCGACGGGGGAGCTCGTTTCTGTGAGAAGCGCGTCCACAGCCTCTCTCCATTCCGCCCCCGGGGTGTCGCGGCTGTAGCAGTAGCCGCGGAAGGCCCTGTTCTTGCCCTTCATGTCAGGGGCCAGCCACACTTCTGTTCCCCACAGGACGAACACTTCGGGCGGAGCTACATTCTCTTTCTTTCTGCTCATCTTCCTCCACAAACGACAAAAGGCGCCCTTGCGAGGCGCCCTCGGTCTTTCGTTCGGGGTTTTCAGTCTACGAGGTCATGCGGCCGTCTTGTAGTTCCGGCTGCGCTCTTCGAGCCGCTTCTGCAACTCGGACTGACGCTCGAGGAGCATCAGGAGCTCTTGGCCACTCGCGGTAACGAGCGCCTTTTCAACCTCGGCCAACTGCTTGCGTACGATCTGTTGCATCATGGCCCACCTCCGGGTTGGGGCCTACTTTCTACTTCTAGTATACGAGTAGTTGACGTGAGTACAAGACCCCGTCAAGGGGAAAAACGAGGGGATTCGTTACTTTTTCAAGGCGCTGTTTGGAGGAAGAATGTCTGCCAGACTTTCCTCGTCCAAAAGTACGCCCAGGGGCCTGAAAACGTACTCTTTGCCATCTTTTGTGACGCTGCACATGACAGGGATGTCACCCCCGGTCACCCTCGTGCAGTGAACAAGAGCAAGATGCCCGTCCCGAGCGGCCGAGAGCAGGGCTTCGAGCGGCTCTTTGAACGGCTCGAGGTACGCGTCGTTCGTCTTGACGGTATCAGCCATCGTTCCTCTCCGTCAGTTCCGGTTTCCGGCAGACCCTTCGAATCTCTTTGACGAGCTCGTCGGCGTCCTCGAGTGGGCAGATGCCTTCACGTTGACTGTTGCGAGGTGAGCTGAACAGGGCGACGTTGCCCTCGACGCGCACGGCGCACCGTCGGAACGACACGCTGCCGCGCTCCTCGATAGCTTCTGCGATGGCCAACATCTCGGAAGCCGTTCCTTCAACTTCGGCGTCACTGATCCGGCCAGAATGCTGAAAGCTGGCCGTTCCAGGGCACAGAGAGTCAGCTTCGAACCAGCTTTTCCCTTCGTGTTCCGCTCGTTCGACGACGTACCAATCATACCCGCAGTCGCGGATCGTCAACTTCATTTGCTTCCTTCTTTCTCCAAGTACTCGAACACACGGTCCATCGACTCGGCGTGGTAGATGCGCAGGCTCGGGTGCGCTTCCATGAACGGGATGAGCATCTCGTCCCGCACCCGAACCAACTGGTGGTAGTCCATGTCGCCGAGCTCTTTGGCCGCCGGGTACCCCTCGGGCACCGCCGGTGGGTCGTTTCTAGCCTCGGCGATGATGTACGGCGCGATGAGGTGCCCGAACAGCTTTGCGCGGGCCGCCCCGTCTTTCTTCTTCAGTCTGCTCTTGAGCCACTTGCTTGTGTCTTTCTTCTTCATCATCTCCTCGAACGTTGGTGATGTTGATGGTTACCCCTGGCCGGGGTCGGATGACGACGCTGCGGGAGGCGCCGTGCTTCCACTCGACGGGCTCTGCGTCGATGGCTCCGCTCAGGTTGCCCTTGTTGCTCTTCCAGAGCACCCCGATGGGGATGAACCGGGTACCGTCCCTGTCGTCTGTGTTGATGACGGCGACGATGTCCGCCACTGGTTCCTTGGACATGCGCGTCTCCTTTCTACTTGTCTGCGGGGTTGCGGAAGCGCTTGAAGACGGGGAACCGCAACTTACCATCGTCCGTCATCTCCTGGGCCTCCACTTCTGCGATGGCGCCCCAGTAGCACTTCGGGTTGTCCTCGAGGTCCGCGGTGATGTCCTTTCGCTGCTGATCGGTGAACCCGCCGCCCACGGACGTGACGACGTCACCGATGCGCACCTTGAAGGCAGCGAACACCCCGCTCAACCGGCCTTTGCCGAACTCGTGCCCGACGACCTGCCCTTCCCAGGTACTCTTGGGTTTGACCTTGAGGATGGCGTTCGAGCGCTTGAACTCGTAGGGGGCATTCGGATCTTTGATCATCGCACCTTCGAAGCCCATATTGACGAAGTGTGCGAACTGCTCGAGCAGCTGCTCGTTGTCGTGCACATACCCTCCCGGCACGGGCACGACGTTGAAGACGCACCAGGGAGGCTGCTCGATCTCGTTTCTCCTTTCCGCGTACGACAGGGACTTGCCTTGGCTCTTCCACACCTCAAGCGGGATCTTGTCGAAGATGTGGTAGACGGCTTGTGCGTCGCTGACGGTGTTGACCTTGGAGAACACAAGCGACTGCGTCTCGTTCCAGTTGTTCTTCATCACTTCCCCGTCAAGCACGTAGTCGCCCTTCGGCAGAGACCGAACGCCCTCTTCGATCGTGGGCAGTGTGTCGACCGTCTGCCCGCCGCGTGTGACCATCTTCACGCTGTCCCCTTCGCGAATGGCCACGAGGCGGATGCCGTCGAGCTTGCGGTCGCACCACACCGGGAAGTTGATCTTCTCCCGAATGGTGATGTTGCCCTCGAGGTCGCGTGCGCAGTCGAGCTCGTTGGCGAGCATCACCTCGAACACCGGCACCATGTCGGGGAAGACCTTGTTGACGGTCTTGGCCTCGACGCCGCACCTGAGCTTCTTCTGTACGATGCGCGCGGCCCACTTGCGCATCTCCGACGGCATGTCCCCGAGGATCTCGTTGAGGTAGTGCTTGGCGGCGTTGCCGGTGATCTCTCTCGTGTTGAGCCTCTCCAAGAAGTTGAGGAACACGAACCAGGACATCTCATCGTCGTTGAATGCGAACGTCGTACGGGGGGTAGAAGGAAGGCGCACGTCTTGGATGTAGTAGGGCTTGTAGGGGTCCAGCGCTGCGATCAGAAGGACGCGGAGCAGTGCGGTCGACCCCTCGAGGATGGCTTCTTTCTCTTTCCTGCTGTTCGTGGCCTCGAGGGCCTCGAGCTGTTCAACAATCATTCGGGTCCTCCATGAGCTGCCTGACGAGGGCCAGGTTGCTCTCCAGTTGCTTTTCTACTTCCTTCAGGGCGGTGTACTCGCGACGCGCGTGCGGAAGCGCCCTTTCGATGGCGGCTTCGGGGGCCGTCACCTGCCTTATGCCCTGAATCAGGTGCTTGATGACGCGGATCTCCCTGTCCTCGGCATACAGGAAGGCAGTCCTTCCCTCAACGTCCCAGCCGATGTCCAGGTAGTTGGCCAGCGCCTCGGCCGCTTGCTCGTCGTCTTCGAAGCGCCCGCACTGGTCGCACTTCTGGACGATGACCTGGCCGTCGTCAGCCATGTCATCGTTGAAAGGGCACAGCGCCCCTGGGATGATCTCGCCGGCGCAGTGACACCCGACGTGCTCTTCCCAGTCCGAGAGCTGGAAGCCGAGCGCGCCCGCAGATGCGCGCCTGACCTTTCCGCGATGCTTTTCGTCGTAGAGCATTCCTTTGGTGACGCCTCGCCCGCGCAGGAACGGGGGCACGTCCATCTGGTTCACGTCGGTGCGCTTCAGGCCCCGGCTCTCCGCGCCTTCGCGCAGCCAGCTGGTCAGCTTGTCGATCCCGTGAAGGATGGTCTTGTCGTCATCGGACATCTTCGCACTCCTGTCTGAAGTCCTCGAGCGCGTCGGAGTACTTCTTGGCCATCTCTTCGTCTCCGAGGGCCACGTGGGCGTCGTGGAGGTCGTAAAGAGCGGCGGCGAGCCTCTCACGAAGGCTGCGTCGGTGCAGAGTGAGCTCCGAGCACCGCAGCTGTGTGAGGCGCAAGTTCTTCGCCATGGCTGCCCCCTCCGGTATGGTGTGAGTCAAGCCGAACTCGAAGATGACTGCGTCCGCCGCGTGCTGCGCCTCTGAAAGCTTGATGGACCAGCCGATATTATCCAGCGCGCTGAGAACCCGCTCTCGCGGGCTGCGGCTGTCGTTCGCCTCCAGTAGCTTCAGGCGCTTTTGTGAGTACGCGTGCGCGAGCTCCATGTTCACGTCTGTCATCTGCTGTCTCCTGTCTGTTAGGCGTACTGTTTGCTCCGCTACCCTTATCGCTTCGAACGGGCCTTTCTTGTCAGGTGAATCTCGATGTGGTGCTTGTCGACCTTGGCCCGCTTGACGGACATCTTGTTCTCTCTGAACCACGCACGGATGTACGCCAACAGAAGCGCCTTCGACTTCGTCACTACCGGCTCAGTCAACTGAAAAGACAAGTACCATCCGCTCTCGGTTGGCCGTAGGGTGTACTGGCCGCTCATGGAAACTCCCGAACGATTGATCGACCCCCACAACCCGCCCGCCAGCTTCTTCATGCCGGGCTCTCTGTCTCCTGACTTCTTGAACGAGGAGCTGTTGGATGACTTCGCCGGCGACCCGGAACTGTCATCGCTCGACGGCGACTGGTCTGCCGAGTACGGACCTTCGATCGAGTATGAGGACCCAGGGGCCATAGCCAAGAGGATACAGGAAAAAGGCAGGGTCCAACTCTTCCCGACCGACTTCGTGCACGCCGCCTTCAAGATGCCGAAGTCAGACGGGGGTTACGAGGACTTCTCGTTCGAGGGCCGCAGGCACATCCTGAGTCCGTACAACACGCAGGCCAAGCGCGTGCTTCTGGTGTGCGCCCGTCAGACCGAGAAGTCGACGCTGCTCGGCAACTTGGCGCTCACGTACTCGTGCCTCGTTCCGGCCTTCAAGACCTTGTACGTGTCGCCGTCGGCGATGCAGACCAAAACGTTCTCGAACGACCGCGTCAAGGAGCCGATCGAGACGAGCCCCATCCTGCGGGCCTACACGACGCACAAGCTCAGCCAGAACATCTTCGAGAAGCAGTTCATCAACCGGTCGAAGATCACGCTTCGCTACGCGTTCCTCAACGCCGATCGTGTCCGCGGCATCCCGGCCTGGATGCTGCTGATCGACGAGATCCAGGACATCATCTCGGACAACATCCCGGTCATCGAGCACTGCCTGTCCCACGCCCCGAAAGAGTGGCGCCGGTTTGTGTACTCCGGCACCCCGAAGTCGCTCGACAACACCATCGAGTGGTACCGCGCCAACAAGTCGACTCAGGGCGAGTGGATGGTGCCGTGCGACCGCTGCGGGAGCAACGCCAAGGGGGCCGCTGGGCGCTTTTGGAACATCCTCGGCGAGAAGAACATCGGCAACAAAAGTCTGATCTGTGAGAAGTGCGGAGAGCAGCTGTACCCGATGCACGAGGACGCCCAATGGGGGCACCACGTAGCCTGGCACCCGAAGTACGCCCCGTTCGAGAGCTACCGCATCAACCAGCTCATGGTTCCGTGGAAGGACTGGGACGAGCTGCTGTACGAGTACCACAACAACCCGCGAGCGAAGTTCCTCAACGAGTCGCTCGGCATCTCCTACGACTCCGGTCTTCGGCCTCTCACGCTCGGTCAGGTCAAGAACGAGTGCAACCCGGCCATCACGATGGCGGAGAAGGAGGTCAAGAAGTACCGCCAGATCGGCCTCGTGAACCCCATCTTCATGGGCATCGACTGGGGGACCGGCGAGAACACGTATACCGTGATCACGCTCGGTACGTACGTCGACATGAAGCTGCGGGTCTTCTATGTGCACCGCTGCACGGGCGATCTTCTCGAGCCTCCGAAGCAGCTCGCGTTCATCAAGAAGCTGGTGCAGCAGTTTCACGTTCGGGTCATCGGCACCGACTACGGTGGCGGCTACGACCGCAACGACGACTTGATGCGGGCGTTCGGCCCCGACCGACTCGTGAAGTACCAGTACCTCCCGCGCTCTCGTCAAAAAGTCAGCTGGCAGGGCAAGCTCGGCCGGTTCATCGTGTCGCGCACCGAGGTGATGAGCGACATCTTCAACGCCATCAAGCGTCACCAGTTCGAGTTCCCTCGATGGGAGGAGTTCCACGCCGGGGGCAACGCTCCGTACGCCGGCGACATGCTCAACATCTACAGCGAGTACGACGAGCAGCGCCACCAGATCGTCTACAAGCACGCCCCCGACAAGCCGGACGACACTTTCCACTCACTTCTGTACATGACGCTCGGTTCGATGCTCATTCGGCCAAGGCCGGACATCGTCACGCCTAGAAAAGAAGTTTCTGGCGAAGGAAGGGGGCACCCGATGTTCGATGGGGACTATGATGGGACAGTAGATCAGGATTGAGCAGGAGCATGGTGGACATGATGCGGGAGTCCAGCCCGGCGTCGGCAGGCCCCCGCGCATCTCCACCGAGCTCGTACAGTAGGACGGTCGCCTTGAGCGCCGTGCGGGCGCGCAGGATCAACGGGCGCAGGTAGAGCTGGTGTGCCGGCAGGTGTGCCTGCAGGTGCCGGCTCAGGTTCATGAGTGAGGCCCACGGCCGCGCGTTCGTGAGCGGCTCGGCCCGTCTGAAAAAGGCCTGGTCGATGTTCATGAACACCCGGCACCACCGAATGACCTCGGTGGCATCCAAGGGCAGCTCGTCGACGTCCGAGTTCGCCTTGTGGATCAACGCCAACATGGGTTGGCGTTCGGTTGGGATCTCGTACGGCACCATGCCGATGACGAAGGAGACGTTGCGCACTTCGTCTTCCAGCTGCGCGATCTTGGCTTTGAGCAGGGACACGTCGTCGGCAAGCGCGCCGCTCCTTCTGTACCTCTGCTTCTCCCTCTCTTCTTTTAGCTTCTTGATGTCCTCGACGTGGAAGACGTACTTCGCTCGGCTGCCTGGGAAGAGCTTCTTGTACTCTTCGATTGGTACTTTTCTTAGTACCCCTTCTTCCGCCATGCGCGACAGAAGAGAGTACCGACAGCCGAGCAGTCGAGCCGCTTTGTACGCCGTGATGACCTTGTCCATGACTTTCCCTTCGCGACAGAAGCGTGGTACTACTTGGCGAACAGGAGTGGTCCATGAGTGAGCTGCATCGTCAAGGTATCTTTCAACAGAGGCACGCGCGGCCCGTCAGTGGAGAAGACCTGGAGGTGCTTGGGAAGCAGGCTTCTGCTTGTTGGTACGAGAGGAAAGACAGTGGATGCGGCCCCTCGACTCTTGGTGAGGCGGTAGTCGAGACGGTGAAGAAGGCAGGGCTCAGCCCCGAGCAGGTTCGCCGTGTGGTGGAGTTCGCCAACACCGACGCCTTCCTCCGGGAGTTCCACAAGCTGTCGAGCGGCCACAAGTACGTGGACTTCGGCGGGGGCGTGCTCGCCGACCCTTCCGACGTGCTTCGGGACCTGAACGACGGGGGCGGGGGGACGGTGTTCGACGCCGGCACCGGCGACTACGACCAGCCTCCGGAGGAGAAGCAGGCAAGCCTTGGGTTCGGCGGTTGGGACACGAGTGAGGGCGCCATCGCTGGTATGTTCGGCGCCGACCCGTCTCCGTACGAGTTCGAGGAGCCCCTCCGGCCGTTCTGGGACGCGCGCGACAAGCTCGCGGGCATGCACGCCCATGTGAGCTCCGAGCTCAGTTCCACCGAGGTGCTGTACGACAGCATCGCCCGCGAGCTCGAGCACCAGACCAAGCAGGCCGCGCTCGAGGGCACGAGCCTCGGTCAGGTCGTTCAAGCTTGGTCGTCGATTACGGACAACCCCGCGTTCATCAAGGCCGCCTTCGAGCGCATCACCCCCGGCCTGGTCGAGGACGAGGTCTTTCCGTCGTACGACGCCGTCGGCGCCTCGATCGAGAAGGTCGGCGCGGCGCGGGTCGCCAACCCGCACCATCCGCTGGTCGAGACATTCCACGAGTACTGCGACGCGCTCGTGAAGATCGCTGAGCTGCGCTACCAACAGCAGGGCCTCGGCATCAAGTTGGCGCAGCTCGAGGAAGGCCTCAAGACCGCGAACATCGGCAAGCTCGTTGAGATGGCGGGTAAGGGGATGAGCGCGGTCGGCAAGGCCAGCAAGAAGGGCCGGGAGTTCGTCGAGCGGACGACACAGAGCCCGGCCTTGGGCGCCGCCACGGAGTGGGGAATCAAGGGCGCTCCTGTTGCCGCTGGTCTTCTCGGTGCCAAAGCTCTATCCGATCAGGTATCCACCAGCTACCCGCTCCAGGCGTCGCTCCCGTACTTGCCTGGGTCTCAGCAGTACAAGGCGCGGATCGCCAGGCGGCAGCAGGAGAACAATCCCGAGTACCGCGCCATGATGGCCGCGCAGGGAATGCCCATGGGAGGCTTGTTCTGATGGACCCCATCAAAGACTTCGTCAAGTTCGCCTTTGACCAGGGTATGGGCAAGGAGGCGGTGCCGGCTTGGATGAGCAGCCCGGCCGCGAAGGCCGTCGGCACGGCCGCGGGCATCGCCTTGGCCGCCCCGATCGCCGGTGCCGCTGTCGGAGGTATCGGGGATCTGGCGGGCATGGCCTACAACGCCGTCACCAAGAAGCGCGACTTCAACCAGATGCTCGAGTTCAATCAGGACCTGCGGCAGATGCACAAGCAGGACCCGAAGATGGTCAACGCCGCGTTCTCGACGCTGCGTCGGATCAACCCGAAGTACTCCAGGGACCCGCTCGTCGCCGGCGCGTTCGTGCGCAACCTCAACGAGGCCCCAGAAGGCGCATTCAATGCGGCGAACACGGCGGCAAGTGCTCGGATGCCCGAGACCATGCTGCAACAGGGCTACATGGGCAACATCGGTAAGGGCACGGAGATGGGCATGAAGCACCTGACCGATGTGCCCAGAGATGACCCGACGCAGGACTACGCGCGGAAGATGCAGCTCGCCAGGGAGCAACGTCGGATGCAGATCGAGACGGATCCGAGGGCCTACAGAGGTCGCGGGGTAGGTAACGTGTCGATGAAACCGGAGTACAGCCACGCCCTGGGACGTCTTGGATGATCAAGGCAGCCTTCTTCCCCGGCATCGATAAGCACGGGCAACACGTCTTTCCTCTGCACAACACGAGGACGGACGCGCTGTTCGAGAAGATCGCTGCGCCGACGTTGCTGCCCGACGTGCTGGACTACATCGACCAGCTGACCCCGCAGAACAACTCGCAGTACGCGCTGCTCAACGCCATGGCGGCGGGCGAGTACTTCGGGTCCAACATCAACGGCGACTGGTTCCCTGAAGAGGCGCTCATCCACAAGCCGGACACGTGGACCGGCGTTCCCGAGTTCGATCGCGTCCTCGCGCAGAGCTGGCCGTACGGCTTCCCGACGTTCTACAACGCCGGCGTCTTCGCCCACCATCGCAACAAGGACATGACCAAGTCGTTCGGTGCCGTCGAGCTCGCCTCGTGGCACCCGGACATGAAGCGCGTCGAGCTCGTCATTCGGCTCGACAAGGAGCCGTGCTACCGCTTTGGTGGCACCGGTCTTTGGGACAAGCTCGCGGCCGGGCAGATGTTCGACGTGAGCATGGGCTGCAAGGTCCCGTTCGACACTTGTTTTCCTGCGGGCACGCTGGTGCGCACGGAGCTGGGCAACAAGCCCATCGAGCAGGTTGTCGTCGGGGAGTGCGTACTGGCTGATGGCGGGCAGTACCTGCCCGTCACTGCTGTGATGAAGAGATCAGCCGACGACTTGCTGAGGATCGTCGCATCCGGCTTGCCCGCGATCACTCCAACCAGCAACCACCCGTTTCTCATAGTACGGCGCGAGGAGGTGCGTGCCTGCAAGGGCACGGCAAACGGGCGTCGTTGTCGACACTCCCCCGACAAGAACTACGCGCGGCTTTGCCAGAGATGTGGTGCGGAGCTGCACTTCCGGATGACCTGGGCGGCTGCGGCCGACGTACGTCCGGGCGACTACATGGTGGTGCCCGCCCAACCGTCGCCCAGCCGTGTCGATGTGCCGCTGCCGCGCGCACGGATGCTCGGTTACTACTTGGGGGACGGGTACATCATCAAGCAGCGCACCGGCAAGAAGAAGGATGGCGAGTACCGCGACATGGGCGTGGGCTTTTCCGTGGGCTCCTCGGAAGAAGAGCATCTACGCCGTCTGCTTTTGACACTGGCAGAGGCCGGGCTACAGAACGAGCCATGCGTGTACGATGCGGGATGCAGCCGGAAGGCGCGCATCGTTTCTGTGTACGACCAGGAAGCGGCTGCATGGTTGCAGGAAGTGGGCGGCCGTGGAGGCCGCGGTAAGCGTCTGGACGAGCAGGTGTTCGACTGGCCGCTGGAAGCCAAGCTCGAACTCGTAGGCGCCTACATCGACACGGACGGCTCGTTTGACGAGGACAAAGGGCAGGTTCGTATCGCGTCGGTAAACCGCGGGCTGCTCTTGGACGTGCAGCGGCTACTTCTGCAGGAACGTATCACCGCAACCGTGTGCTATGCGGGGAGTGGGTCCGGCTACGAAAACAGCGATGCTTGCTGGTACTTGGTACTGGCTGCGGCACAGGCGCAGAAGTTTCTAGGTAGGTCAACCAAGGTCAAGCCCCGAGAAGTGGGCTGGGAGTCGCCGAAGTCGTTGTTCTGGGAGGGGTACTGGCTGACGCCGGTGACGTCCATTGAAGAGCTGGACGGCGAGCAGGAGGTCTACAACCTGTCGGTTGAGAAGATGGAGCAGTACGTCGCCGAAGGACGAGTCGTCCACAACTGCTCCATCTGCCTAGACTGGCCGCTGTACCGGGAAGCCCAGGCGACGTTCGACCCCGGGGTCCACAAGCACCCCGGTCAGGCCGTCCTCGAGTTCCATCGCAAGCTCATTGCCCAGCGCGGGCAGGGCATCCGAGGTCTGGCGATCACACGCAAGGACTACTGCGTGCACGCCAAGACCATGATGAACCGGATCTTCCCGGATGGGCGCAGGGTGTTCGTGTACAACGACTACCCTCGCTTCTTCGACATCTCGGGCGTGTTCATCGGCGCGGACAAGACCGCCAAGGCCATGCTCAAGATCGCGGAGGCGGCGGAGCGCAGCTACCACTTCTTCTGGTCTCGTCCGTCGGCGGAAGTAGCCGAGGACCTGGGGTACACAGAGGGGTGGTCGGAGAAGGCCGCGGCTGCCGTGCTCACGCCCCAGCAGCTCGCCGACGATCTACTCAAGCAAGCCTTCATGGGCAAGGGTGCCAAGCTCAAGCGCGCCGAGATCACCAAGGACGTCGTGCCCTCACAGTTCGCCGCGTCGGCGGTCCCTCTCTTGACCCACAGGGAGCCGTCGCTGTCGAACGACCTTTTGGACCGGCTGGCGAAGAAGCCGATGCGGGACGTTCTATCTACCTCCGGCGGGCTGGGCATGGTGATGCGCCCTCGGGAGTTCCAGCGGCTCATGCTGTCCCGGCTCGGACTCGGAAGAGAAGCCGATGACCTGGACCGCCGCAACATTGTTTTTCCACGAGTCGAAGAAGAGGAAGAAGTAGGGCTGTCGAAAGAGCGATTCAGCCCACTGATAGCCAAACTGCTTCAACCCTTCTTTGACTCGCGCTCTTCTTTCGGTCCTGCAGTAGAGAAGAGGGTGACCATCATCATGGTCGGGGACCGCGGTGGAAAGAATAGACCCGCTTCCCAACTCTCCCCTCTTCTGCATAAGATAGGAGCCGCGTACAACGGGTACAGGAAGTCGCTCATGCAATTCGTCCCAGAAGCAGTTGAAGTCGGTCAACAGACCGGAGCTCCTGAAGAGCTGCACAAGTGCGCGTCCGCACCCGTTGAACAACTTTTCACCCCGCTCTCGGTGGCGTACGTCAAGAACGCCTTTTGGGACGAGGTGGGTATCAACCAGGCACAGGCCACAACGGTCGGCGTGGAGAGGGACTACCCTCGAGGAACACGTGTGCTTTGATTCGAATCCAGTGAAGGAGTGAAGACATGAACGAGTTCCTCGCACAGTACTTCGGTACGAACGCCACCCCGGACATGATCGAAGAGCAGACGAAGCAGGCCGAGGCCGAGACCTTCGTCCAGCTCGCCAAGGAGGCCGGGGTGCCCCTGCACCAGATGACCGACGCGCAGATCGCCGAGCTCTACGAGCACGTCATGGGCAAGACCGCCTCTGACGACGGCGATGAGGACGACGAAGAGGAGAAGAAGCGCAAGGCGGCCGAGGAGTACGCGTCCAAGAAGGAATCCCACGTCAAGTTCGCCGAGGCCACCGAGATGGGTCAGATCATGGCCCACAGCTTCTGGAACGAGCTCGGTGAGATCGAGAAAGAAGCCGGGCGCGGCAGCGAGTTCCTCAACAAGGCCAAGGGCAAGGCCATGCGCATTGGCGGAACTGCGGCAGGCTACGGGGCTGAGGCTCTTTCTGCCCTTACCGGAAGCACCGGACGCAGCAAGGCCAAGCTCCTCAAGGAGCTCAAGGGTCGCACTGGCCACGTTCCGGGCGGCGCGAAGATCGAGAAGAACCTCGCCAAGGAGATCGCGGCCCACAAGGCCCGTTCTCTCAAGGCTCGCCTTGCCGCTGGAGGCGGCGCTGCGGCCCTCGGCGGCACGGGTTACGCTCTCGCCGGTCGCGAGAAGGATTCGGCGGCGGCGCTCAACGAGCTCGCTCTCGAGCTTGCCGTCGAGAAGTGCGCGTCCGCCGGCTGGGATGCTGATGAGGCGTCGACGCGCATCGTTTCCGCCATCAACCTCGATCTCGTCGACGAGGACAACACCAAGATCGCGTATGCGAACGACGTCGACGGCGCCGTCGAGATTCGTTCGTTGGAGCTCATCGAAGCGGCCGGCTACCCGGTCACGTGGGAGTAAGGGCGAGCCCTTAGGAACACCCAATGGCAGCGACAGGAGTAGGCATGGTCAACAACCCGGAAGGCACCGCTCAGGTGGCGCCGACCGCGACCATGTCTCCCCTGCCTGCAGTTCAAGTACCGACCACACCTGCTCCCAAGCTGACGGCTGATCTCAGCAAGAAGCCGGGGAGCGCGCAGGTCGGGGCTCGAACCAACTACTCCCGAGTGAACACCGGTGCCCCGATGGCCTCTGATGCAGGAGAGAGTTCTCAGAAGTCACTTCAGCCGAAGATGGCCGGGGCGTTTTTCAAGTCGCAAAGTGAGGTTCCTATGACACACGCAGCTGCACGTCCGACGCTTCAGCAGATGTTGAAGCACGCGATGGCAGGGGCAACGTCTGCGATCGACTCTGGTCAGATCGCTGCCGCGGCTCGTTCGCAGCTCGAGGTCGGAGGGAACCGGAAGGAGGCGAGCGCGCCTCCGGAGGGCCAGCCGATCTCACGAGAGTACGCGCACAAGCTCGCCTCTGCTGTCGACTACTACGCCGAAGTGACGTTCGGTAAGGTAGCGCAGGACGCACCCACGTCGCCGGGTCACGGACCTGGCGCACTCGACGTCACCGAGTCCATGGATGGCCCGCCCATCAGTGAGGACTCTGGGCAGGCGACGTCGGGCAACCAACCGCCCATGAACCCAGGCACCGGCAAGGTGGCTCCCAATGCCGTCGATGCCGCTACCGCCCTGGACAACGATGCAGACCACCGGCCTGGCGCCGACGCGGAGAAGTCCTGGTCTCCTGACGGGGACAGCACTCGCTTCTCGAAGGTCTCGCAGATCGAGCGCATTCGGAAACTCGCCGCTGGGCGCGTCGTCGATGAGCAGAGGCAGCAGGCCATGGGACGCATCATGGCCACCGCCGAGGAAAAGCTCGATCGAGACCGCGCACGGGCGGGAGAGAAGTCCTACGTCCCCTTTGAGGGCAAGAAGGGTCGCAACGCTCCGAAGCCCTCCGCTGCTCCGAAGCCCTCCGCTCCGAAGCCGTCGGCCGCCCCCAAGGTCAAGCCGTCGGATGTGAGGAAGGGCGTGGGCATCGTCGAGCGTATCCGCAACATGAGCGGACGCAACAAGGCGCTTGCTGGGGCCGCTCTCGGACTCGGTACTCTTGGGGCCGGGTACGGGGCGTACCGGGCTCTTTCGGGCAAAGAGAAGGCCGCGTCTTCGCAGATCGGTCTCATCCGCAAGCTCGCGGAAGACGCGATCAACCCTGCGCACATCACGGCTGCGCACAACGCTCCCGAGCCCCAGACGCTCGAGGCGTCCGACCCCGGGCCGTCCGGGGAGAACAAGGGGATGCTTCCGACCACTCCTGAGGGCGTCGCAGACGCCACCAAGCGGTCGGTCAAGGCCCCCTTCGTGAAGAAGGACATGCCGGACTACGTCGACGAGCCTGCTTTCTCGGCGCCTCACGACAAGGTCTTGCAGAACGCCTTCGCCAAGACGGACGAGTCCGGTGCGAAGATCTCTTCGATCGACGCGACCTCGGCCGCCCGCGCGCTCTTCAACCGACTGGCAGAGGAGGCCTGACATGCAACCCAAGTTCAGCGCAGCCGAAGCCAAGTACATGCTGAAGACCGCTGCCCAGACCATCCGGGCTCTATCGGATGAGAACACTGCCCTTCGTACGAAGGTGGCCAACATGGAGCAGCACGAGCGCTCCACGAAGCTCGCCGAGCAGATGCACGCGAAGGGCATCGATCGTGACGTGCCCGTCGACCGGCTGGCTGACAACCTCGACCAGATGGCCGAACAGGGCAAGTTTGCGGAGTATCAACGCGCCGTGGAGATGGTCGGCCCCGACATGGGTGTCGGCATGGCTCTCCGGGGCGAGGGAACTGAAACAGGGTCGTCTGACCAGCTGACTTCTTGGCTGACCGGTCAGATCGACTGATTGCTCGTGACCTGGAGGATCCAGAATGAGTGTTGCAAAGGTCAATTTCGAGCTGAAGTCGGACCTCATGGCCGTTCAGCGTCGAGACATCCCCGTTGCGGACAAGAACCTCACCAACCCGTACCACGCGGCAGCGTTGTTCGATGGTGAGTGGCTGACGATCAATGCCGCTGGCAAGCTCGTCAGGTCCGCCGACATCACACAGGCTGCAGGCACCGCCGCCGCAGGCGACGCCGTGTACCTGTCCTGCCCGCTCTTCGCCGAGCGCGGCCGCTACGACGTTCGCGCGAACGCCGAGAACAAGATGCCGGTCTTCTGGCTCGCCAACGAGCAGTACGAAGCGCAGACCCGCATCTTCGACGCCGCCCTTGGGGCAGGCATCACCGCTGTCGGTCAGCCTCTCAAGGTGGCCGTCATCGAGCTCACGACCAACGGAGCGACTCGCAAGTACTCGGGACTCATGCGCCACGGCGGGGCCGGCGATGCCGCGCCCGTCTTCGGGTACGTCACCAAGTTGCCGACGAACGGCTGGCTCCGGTTCAAGTCTGGAACCCGCAACTTCTGATGACCGGGACGATCCCAGGGTTTCAGTGAAAGGAGATACAAGATGAGCGTTCCGGCACGTGTCCTCAATGAGATGTTCATGAACAAGATCTCGAGCCCCGAGGGCCGAGAGAAGGCCGCCGAGTACGGTGGGTCCTACGTTCGTGACCGCCTGCGCGAAGTCGCGTACTCGCGCAAGGTGATCCCCCCGCAAAACGTCACCCGCGCCGACTGCCAGCGGTCCGTCAACCATGACACCCTCGTGAAGATCGTGGACATCGAGCCGCAGAGCCGCGCCATGGCGATGACCTTCCGGGGTCAGCCCGAGGCCCGGTTCATCCGTGGTGAGCGTTTCGAAGTCGCCTTCTTCACCATCTCTTCGGAGATGTTCCAGAAGACGGAACAGGAACTGTCCGCCTACGAGATGCCCATCACCAAGATCATCGAAGAGAACTCGGTGAAGGACATCCAGGAGATCGAGGACCGCGAGTTCACGCTTCACATCGAAGCGGCGGTTCAGGCTCTCCAGCAGGAGGCCAATGGCGGCGTCGTCAAGACCCTCGACTCCGTGCAGATCGCTGCCGGCAACGTCGTCGAGTTCTCCGTCCGCAAGGGCGAGCTCGCGCGTCAGGCCGCTGGCGTCCCGAACCAGACGGTTCTTCCGCTTCAGCGGCCCGACCTGGTCAACCTCTTCAAGATGCTCGACGGCAACCGCCTTCGCTCCGACCGCATCTTGCTGACGGAAGTCGACTGGGACGACATCCTGCAGTGGACGGTCGAGGACTTCGGCGACAAGCTCCAGTCCGAGACGACGACCGACGGGTACAAGTACAACTTGCTGCTCGGCCGCGCGTACATCCGCACGATCAAGACGGACATCCTCCGTCCGGGCAACCTGTACGTGTTCACCAAGCCGGACTTCTTCGGGAAGTTCTACATCCTCAACAACACCAAGTTCTACATCGACAAGGTGGCCAACAACATCTTCTGGCAGGCGTGGGAAGACATCGCCATGTGCGCTGCGAACATCGCCTCCGTCCGGAAGATGGAGTTGTACTCTGCCGACGCGACGTCGAACGACGCACAGGGTCTCCTGACCAACTTCGTGCCGGTGGACGAGGACGCGCTCGGTGCGGTCAACAACCGCGTGGACCAGGGCCTGAAGTTCCCGCAGATCGACTCCTTCTGATCAGCGGGCCCACGCGCATAGCGTGGTATCATGGAGAGCGTCGGTGCCGGCAGATGGTGCCGGCGCTCTTTCCATTGGAGGGAAGCTATGGAGCAGTTCTTGTTGGTGAACACATCGCGCGGTCGTCATACACGTACGGCGCGGGCGACCAACCCGACGCACAAGGGGTTGGCGCAAAAGCTCGACAACGGGGTGCGTGTGCTGAGGGGAAGGCCCACGCCCGTCGGGCTCGAGACTCTCAAGAAGATCCTGCCCGACGTGCTCAGGCGAGAGTTGGTCGGCATCCTTGAGGTACGATCGATGGACGGCAGGCGGGTCAGGTTCAAGGAGGACGGCTCGTTCTCTGTCGACCCGGCCCCAAAGCCCCCGCCGATCCCGTTCGCATCTGATGGGGGGATGAAAGTCGACCTCATTGGTAAGGAGCAGATGGAGCACTTCGATGCGAAGAGCATCGGCGAAGAGGCGGACATCACGGGCGACCTCGATCTGCCGAAGCCCGCCATTGCCTCTCGGGAGAAGATCGTCGATGAGGATCTCGACGAGCTCAAGCTGCCACCGGCGCACGGCAGTGATACGATGCCGGCGACGAGTCAGGAAGACGAGGACAGCGCTGAGGCCTTCGAGGCTGAAGCGGAGGAATCCGAGGAGGCCGAAGAGGAAGAGCCCGAACAGCCGGCGGAGCAGGAGAAGCCGGATCCAGCGAGGGCCCGATCCACCAAGCGGCAGTCTCGAAAGGCGCGTAGAAGGAGCAGCTGATGTCGCTAGAAGGAATCCCCGGGATGTCGCGCACGTTCATCATGTTCGTGCACCAAGTTCGGGTGTTCCTTCGCGACTACCCCGAGCTCAATCGGTTGGTGCGGGGCGTCGAGTCGTCGGATCGTCAGATTGCTTGGGCGGTCATGGACGCCGTCGAGGACTTCAACGGCACCCCGCACTTTACCGAGTACACGCTCGAGCAGCTTCTCGCGAAGCACCAGGGGCACCTTCTCACGCGGATGACCGCCATCAACTTGATCGAGTCGGTGGGGCTGCTTCAAACGCGCAACCACATCAACTACAGTGACGGTGGTTTGAACGTCGGCGCCAACGACAAGACGGGTCTTCTGATGAACTGGTTGCAGCTCTTCAAGAACGAAACAGAGCAGAAGAAGACCAGGGCCAAGGTCGGCATGAACATCGAGGACGCCATGGATTCGTACGGAGTGGCGAGCGAGTACTGGGCGACGAATGCCACGTACGCGAGCTATTGACCGGAGCATTCTCGACGAGAACTGAGGCAAGGACATGGCATTCAAGACGCGCAAGTTCAGCAGCATGTTGCACATGGACACGTTCCTGAACGGTGGAATCATCTGCGGAAACAACAAGGCTGTGCAGGGGATCGAGGGGCTCGTCGGCAAGACCCTTACGTTCACCGCCCCCGCCGGCGCTGTTACGTTCGCTGCGGTACCCGGCCGGAACAACCCGAACAAGCTCCTCGTCGAGGACATCCATGCTCAGATCGCGGCCGTGCCTGCCCTGGGGGACGTGGTGGTCTTCGCCGTGGACGGGTGCGTGGCCTTTGGGAGGAGCACGCCAGGGCAAGTTGTCGCGCTTTCCGCTGGGCCGGAGGATTCTCGCCCCTTGCTCGGCCTGTCCAGGAGTGGGGCGGTCAGCGGCGTCGTCCACAACCCACCCACCACCGTTCCGTACGTGTTCTGGATGCATGAGACGAACGGGGCCTGGGTCGTCTGCACCGTGGAGTGATCATGAACGACTTCGAACGAGCGATCGTCGGCGACCTGCCCTTGAGCTTCAAGGCGGACGCCTGGTTCAGTGTCAAGCACGCTGCGATCGGAGACCCGCCAGACACGACCGGGGCCATCGAGGGGCAGTTCCCTGTCCCCGTCGCCCAAGTGCTTGAGGGTCTTGCGGAGATGGTCAAGGCCAAGATGACCATCATGTACGCGTACGCTACGTACTCTCAGACCATCCGTGGGCCTTTCCGCGGCGAGCTCGCGGAGAACTTCCAGGAGTTTGCCGAGGACGACCTCGAGGACCTTGAGTGGTACCTGCGTCGCATGTCGAGTCTCGGTGGAGGGGCCCACCTTCCGCAGATTGATCCTCCGCCGGCGACGACCGACCCGATCGAGGCCATCAAGATCACTCTTCGGCTGGAGCAGGAGACTGTGGCCAAGCTCGCGGCTCTTCGCAACCTCGTCGGGGACAACCCGATGAAGTTCGACCTCGAGGCCTTTATGGCGGAAGAGCAGATGCACGTCGATCGGCTGTGGCAGCTTCTCCCCTACGAGGCGGACCCGGAGGAGATGGCCGAGCAGGACGGGAAGGAGCCGCTTTCCATGGAGCAGAAGGCAGCCTCCATGCGGATGCGGGTCGGGTTCATGAAGCTCGGCGAAGGCATGTCCAGGCGGGAGCTCAAGCGCCTGCAGAAGGAACAGGAGGACATTCATGAGCTCCGAGGGAGTCTGATGGCGTCCTCGAGCCCAGAGACCAAAGCGTATGCTCGGAAGAAGAAGGTCGTTGGGGCGCTGTCAGGAGGGCTGAAAGGCGGCCTACTTGGTACCGGCATTGGGGCGGCCATTGGCTACGGCACCAAGCGCGGTCCTCGCGCCGCGAAGGCGTTGGCGGCACTTGGAGGTCTTGGCGGTGCTGCTGTGGGCGGCACTGCTGGGCACGAGCTCGCCGGCGCTCAGGCTCACAAGACCATCTCCAAGGCGGCGATGATTCGAAACATCAAGCTCGCCTTCGACGACATGGCCCAAGGGGACGACAACCTGGCGGCCTCTGCGGCTCATGGGGACAATCCGCAAGGCGACTCGAGTGAGCGCATCAACCAGCCTCCGATGGTCGACCCGACCAGGTACCTCGAGGGTACCGGCGCTCTTGGGGTCGATCCGGCCCTGTCCGACTACATCGAGAAGGAGCGGGAGGGGCAAGACGCGGAGGAGCGCGCGAGCTCCGACTACTACAAGCAGGTGGCCGACATGGCCACGCAAGAAGCCCAGGCAGCGCAGTCGCAGCTCGGAGAGGCGCAGCAGCAGGCCATGATGGCTCAGCAGCAGGCCGCGGCGCTTCAACAGCAAGTGCAAGACACGCAGCAGCAGGCGCAGGCGGTGCAGCAACAAGCAGTGCAAACGGCCGCCATGGCTCAGTCCACGGCTGCCAACTCCCAAGCGCAGGCCATCAAGGCCATGCAGGACGTGCTGCTCCACAAGCAGCTCGCCGCGAACATGCGCCAAGGTGTCTTGGCAATGAAGGACCAGATTCAATCCGTCCTCATGTCCGACCCCACTGCTGGGGCGGAAGCACAGATTGCGGGCCCCCCTCCCGGCCCGCCTCCCGGGTCTCCTGGCGGGGAAGTTCCCAGCGAAGGGTCCCCTCCCCCTGAGCAGGGTCCGGCAGCCGGTTCCCCTGCGCCCCCGACTGCACCCGCCGGGGGACCCACTTCTTCTGGTCAGCCCCCCGGGCAGGTGCCGGGGCAACAGGGGCAGGCCACTCCGGAGCAGAAGCAGGCATCGGCCGCCAGCAAGATGCTCGAGGTGGCCAAGAAGCGAGCTCCCTACGCCGTACCGGGCGCGCTCCTCGCCGGCGGGCTCACGTACGCCTCCATCAAGGGCGGCGCCACCAAGAAGCTCCAGGAGAAGGTCGACGAGCAGAAGCGCAAGTCGAAGCGGGGTGAGCTCGGCACCAGCGGGGAGTCGGAGCTCGCCCGCGACAAGATGCGGCTCGCCTACTCCGAGTTCGCGGACAAGAACCCGAGGGCGGCGACAGCGACGGGTGCGGCCATCGGGGCCGGTGCGGCGGCGGCGGCGGGTCCCCCTCTCAAAACCATCGGCAAGTTCGTCAAAACCAGGCTGGGTCGGAGGTAGTCATGCTCGACGTGTTCCTGAAGGCTGCGTATGCGCGATCGGAGAAAGAGAAGCAGATCGACAAGGTTGCCTCCCACTCGTCCTTCTTCTCCACCAACATGGGCCGTGGGGGCGGAGGCCCCGACGACTGGCTCGACAAGTTCAAGGGCACGCCTCTTCTGCCGAAGGCGCTCGGTCTGCTTCAGCAGGAGATCCAGCTTGACCAACAGGACATGGCGACGCGCGAGCAGCGCGACGCGGAGATGGAGTCCTCGAGGCAGCTCTGGAAGATGCGAGACGCGGTCTGTCTGCAGAAGCGGATGCTCGACCTCGAGCTCGCCTCGTCCGAGCTTGTTGGCTTCCCTACCGCGCCCCCGCCGGTTGGCATGATGCCAGAGCCACCTCCGGAGGCCGTGGAAGTGGCCGCGGCCCCCGAGGGTATGCCGGAGACGCCGAGTCCCAAAGAGGCAGCCATGCGAATGAAGATGGCCGCTCAGCTGATGCGGATGAAGGAGGCGGCGGGGGTCTTGGGTCTCCCCAAGGCCGTCTTGGGTGGTATGCGCCAGGTTGGCCGATCTGCCTCGAAGGGCTACGGTAAGGAGGGGCTCAAAGGCGCTCTGACCCAAGGCTCCAAGCGGTTCTCGACCATTGCGAAGATGAGCCCGGCTACGGCTGCAGGCATGGTGGCTGTCCCCGCAGCAGCCGTCGGCGCCGCAGGTCTCGGCGCTGGGTACATGGCCGGGCGATGAAGCAGGTCGGCATCACGGTCGTTGACGCGAAGGTCCGCTCACTGGACCTCGACTTCCACGAGCTGTCTTGGAAGATCCGGACGACCATTGCCGACATCTACGACCACACCTTCACCATCCACCGCTCGGAGTCTCCGGAGGGGCCGTGGACCCGCATCACGGAGCCTTTCGAAGACCAGTACATCTTCATCGACACGCAGCTTCAAGTCGCGCACCGGTGGCGGCGGTACTACTACCGCATCCAGGTGACGCGAAAGAGCGATGAGGCCACCGCGGACTTCGGGCCCTTCTCCAACACCCCGGAGCCGGACCTCATCGCCATGGAGATTCGTCGCCACATCCACCTGCTCATGCAAGAGTTCGCTGGCAGGCGGCTGTGGATCTTGCCGGTCCGGACCTTTGGGCAGCGCTGCCCTACCTGTTGGAACCCCAAGCTCAACAAGAGGCGGCAGAGCGGGTGCAGAGACTGCTTCGACACAGGGTTCCTTGGGGGGTACATGCACCCCATCGAGGCGTGGGCGCAGATCGACCCCTCTACGAAGTCGCGTCAGGTGCTCAACGTGCACAAGACGCAGCAGTCGAACACGACCATGAGGATGCCCAACTTCCCTGAGCTCAAGCCTGATGACCTGGTCATCGAAGCAGAGAACAGAAGGTGGCGCGTCGAGACGGTCAGTCAAACGGAGAAGCACCGTGCGGGCCTTCACCAAGAGATAGGCATGCACGAGCTCGAGCCCAAGGACATCGAGTTCTCGGTCCCGCTGCTGATGGACAGAGCGCTTCGGGACGTCTACCTGTCGCCGGCGCGTAACTTCTCCAACCCGCACAACTTTGCGAACTTCGAGTCGGATGAGGTGCCCTCTATCTTCGACTTGTACTCTAGTTGGAGGAGCAGGTGAGCCACAGAGTCACAAGAACGGACCCATGTGAGCAGCACGACCTGTTCAGGGCGTCTCCGATCGAGTTCGTGCGCGAGACGCTCATCGACTTCTTGCAGACGCTCTTCTCCTACCAGCCGAAGGGCAGTTATCACTGGTCCCCCGACGAGGAGACGGACATCGTCATCCAAGACGAAGCCCCCGTGAAGACGGAGGACATCGGCACCCGTCCGGCCATCGCCCTGACGCGAGCTCCGATGCGAATGCAGACGCTCGGACTCGATGACATGGCCAGTTTGGACCTGCGAACTGGGGCGAAGACGAAAGCCGTCGTCGTGCCTGGCACCATGGTCATGAACTGCTGCTCGAGGGTTCCGCTGGAGTCCGAGAGGCTCGCCTTCCACGCCGGCGAGCACATCTGGATCCTTCGGGACGTCCTCCAGAAGTCCGGCTTCTATCAGATCGGGCAGGACATCGGCTACGGCTCACCGTCCCCTGCCGGCGCCATCGTAGCCGGAGACGGGGCGGATGGGTGGTACGCCACGTCCGTCACGCTTCCATTCCAGGTGCAAAGAACCGCCAGGCTCACCCCGCTTGGCGTCATGATGGCCCGTGCCATTCAAGTGCGCATCCTTGGGCTGTCTCGCACTGCCTCCTCCTCCTCCGAGGAGCAGCGCTACTCGCTCGAGCCGGGCGTGTCGTCCAGTGGGGACGCCTACACACCGGCGCCGAGCTCACTTACCGGGCCGGGGGTGGAGCCCTACCCAGACATCCAACGCCGTAACGGTCTCCGGGCCCCGCGCATCAAGGGTCGGCAGCTTCCCATAATCGGGTCCAGCGTGCCAGAATCTTCGGAGCGTGGGCTAGATGGCCCCCTCACGGTGAAAGTGTAATGAAAGGAGCCAGTAATGGCTGACGAACTGAAGCAACCGGGGATCGAAGTACTGCAGGTCTTCGAGGAAGTCACTCCGGCTGTCATCGTTCCCACGCTGGGGGCGTGTCCGATCGGTAAGTGCGTACAGGTCGTGGAAGTTCTGGAGTCCGACGGCGCTGGCGGTCAACAGCTGAACTCGGATGCCGCCGTGGCCGTCCCTGCCTTCTTCGAATCGAAGGCGGCGCAGTCCTGGCCCTTCGCGGACTTCGATGGCAAGACGTTGTACTTCGAGATCAACAACGGCCCTCCCGTCCCGGTGCTGTTCACGGCTTCGGCGAACCTGAGCGCGAAGAAGATCGCGGGCGCCCTCAACGACGCCTTCATTGCCAACAACGTGTACGCCTCGGTGTACGCCGAGGCGGTGCTGACGGACGGCACGACGGACCCCAAGACGTACAAGTTGCGCGTGCGTACTCGCGCCGGGGGCAACCTGCAGAACATCAAGGTCTACGTGACCTCGGTGGCCGATCGCAGCATCCTCACGTCGCTTGGCGTACCGGAGGGCAAGACCTTCACGGGACTTTCGGCGTACGAGCAGTCCCTCGTCAAGGTGCCGACGTTCGCCTTCCCGGACCCCCGGGGCAACCTCGACGACCTGGTGTTCGACAAGGAGACCATCCGCGCCTTCATGTACATGGGCACGGGGCTGAGTCTTCAGGAGGGCTTCCAGAACCAGGCGCTGCTTCGGTATGGGGACACGGCCGGCATCCTCTTCGATTGTACGGACATCAAGGTCATCGATGACGGCAACGGCGATACGCTGTCGCCCATCATCGAACTCACGGGCGAAGATCTGACTGCGGCCAGTGCGGCCATCGTCGCCACCGGCGCCGCCGCCGGTGCCGGTCCGTACGCCTTGACCGGCCTGACCATCGCTCTCGACTTCGGTCAGGGGATGCAGGAGTACACGTTCATCGAAGACCCGGTGGACATGGCAGCCGTTGCGACCTTGCTCGACGACATCTTCGGCGCCGCTGCCGGGGGCAAGTTGTCCTTTGCGGCGGTCGGCGCTCTCCTCGACGAGCTCGAGATAACCACCACGGATACGGGCGCGGATGCGTACCTGCACATCGGGGACTCGACCACGATCGGCACGGCGCACACGATCCTTGGTCTCACCGCGGCGGCGCTCGACAACAAGGTGTATCGCGGCGACAAGCAGGACAGCAGCGGCACGGCCTTGGATACGCAGCCGCACCCCGTCAAGCCGGGTGACGAGCTCTACCTCGATGGCATCTTCGCAGGCACCGTGGTCAAGGTGGACCCGACCGGCACCAGTACCGCGCAGGTGCGTGTGGACCAGCAGCACGCCATCACGGCCACCGGCTACGCCGCGACCTACTACATCGTGGCCAAGAACCTGCCGCCGCCCAACGTTTCGTACGATCGGCCGGATGCGGACGGCATCGTGGACGACAACACGGGGGACGTGACGATCAAGCACTCGCTCGTGCGTCAGACGACCGGGTATGCGACCGACCCCGTCAGCGCGCCCGTGTACGTGCTGTACGAGGCCCTGCGGCGCGACGTCGCTCCTCTCGGGGTGAAGCCGAGCCTCTTGCAGATCGACAACACGAACCAGCTCGAGGCGCTGCTCGAGCCGATCAACCCGGCCAACCCGCTCGCCCTCGGCTTCTACTTTGCCCTTCTCAACGCGTCGGGCAGCCGCGTGTACGGCATGGGTGTCGACGAGTACTCCGACGACGAGCCGTGGGGTACTTCCGACGCCTTCCAGCGCGTTTTTTCCTTCCTCGAGTCGAAGGAAGTCTACGGCATCGCGCCGCTCACCGACGACATCGTCGTCGCACAGCTCGGCAACATCCATGCCTTGAACATGGCTGACCCGGAGATGAAGGGTGAGCGCGTGTGCGTCGTCAGCCTTCCGCGCCCGACCCGTGACGTGGACGTGGTGGTGGCCTCTGGTACTCGGGGCAACTCTGGTAACCAGGCGGCGCCGAACACGCTGTTCTACACGAGCGTCAGTAACCTGTCTGCGTTGCTGCTCGCGAAGGGCATCGATCCTGCCAGCACTATCCCTGTGGATTCCGGCGTCTTCCTCGACATCGAGGACGATGCCGGCATCTATTCGGTCAAGCAGGTCATCGGCGGCGCCGTGCTCGTGCGGCAGACGGCCGGTGAGTTCGCCCCTGGGGAGAACGACGACGGGTTCTACACGGAGACCGGGTACCCCGTCGGCACCCCGTTCATCAACGCGTCGTTCTCCATCAAGGTTCGCGGCGCCGAGCTCGTCGACCTCAACGGAGACCCTGACGCGGACAAGATCGCGAACGCCTACCAGGACATCGGCAAGTCGTTTGGTAGCCGTCGCCTGTGGAACCTCGTCGTCGACAACCTCTACGCTCCGTTCGACGGAGTCGACCAGGTTCTGCCGGGCTTCTACGCTGCGGCGGCGTACGTCGGCCTCATCAGCGGCCAGCCCCCGCAACAGTCGTTCACCAACTTCCCCATCGTCGGCTTCACCCGCATCGACGGAACGAACGATTACTTCGGCACGCGACAGCTCGACCGCATCGCTGCCGGGGGCAACACCATCATCGTGCAGGACCCGCCCGACAACGGGCCGATCTTCCCGCGCATGGCCCTGACGACGGATCTCTCATCGATCGAGACACGCACCGACTCCATCACGAAGGTGCTCGACTTCTCGGCAAAGACCATCCGCGTCGGTCTGCGCAACTTCATCGGCAAGTTCAACATCACGCAGTCGTACCTCGACACGTTGAGCACGGTGCTCCAAGGACTCATCGAGTTCTTGATCAGCAACAACGTGCTGGTGGACGCCGAGATCAACAACCTGATTCAGGACGAGGACACACCGGACACGGTGCTCGTCGACATCACCGTCGACGTCCCGTACCCCTGCAACTACATCCGTGTGCGTTTGATCGTCTGAGGTGGCCGCGCACTCAACCGGAGGCAAGTAAGGAGAGACATTCATGGCAGGCAACTTCAGCGACTGGGCGCCGTACCAACAGTACGTACAAAGCGGGCTGGCGGACGGCGCGTACGCGCACGGTGGCTTCACCATGCTCGCGGCCGGGCCTCCTCGGCTTTCGGACATTGGTGGGACGGTCTCCGTGCAGTCCGCTCTGGCGAGTGGTGGGGCCGCGGCCAACCAACTCGTACTGCCGATGGGCATCGTGCAGAACCTCAACGTCACCCAGACGCGAGCGTTCAGCCGGGTGTTCGAGCTTGGCAGTGAGCGGAGCTACTTCATCTCGGGTCGAACGGTGGGCCAGATCGGCCTGGGGCGCGTCTACTACCATGGCGCGTCCCTGCTTCGACTTCTGTACGCCTACTACCAGGACCTTCTCCCTGGCGGCGGTGTGCTCGTCCGTCCGATGTTCCCGAACCAGGCCGTGCAGAACACGCCGAACCCGCACGACGTGATCATCCCGCCGGGGTACGAGAACATCTACATGAACCTCGCGTCCGATCTGTTCTCGCAACCGATCGGCATGCTCATGTACATCCGCGACTCGAATCTGCGGACGCTCGGCTCGATGTACTTCGAGCATGTCATCGTTCCCAACCACTCCTTCGCTGTCGACGCTCAGGGCGTGATGATTCAGGAGTCGGTCGGCATGCAGTACGAGCGCATCCTGCCGGTTGCGGTGACCGACGTCGCGCTCGTCACCAACTCCACCCCGTACACGGGTGGCTCGGCGCGCACCGGCCAGTTCATCCAAACGGCGGGGTAAGGAGGCGTCATGGCCGACGATATTCCCTACGTCCTGGAGCTCTCACTCAAGCTCCCGCCGGATGAGACCGGAGAGCCGGTCCCGATCATCCTCAACTACGCGGGCAAGGCGGACAGCGTCGTCCGCTACCGTTTGGAGCTGACCGGTTCAGGCACCAAAACGCTCGACTTCGGTACCACGCCGGTTGCGGGGGCGCAGCTGGTTCTCGTGAAAGTGTTCCAAGGGACAGACCCGGTCTTGGTATACGTAAACGGATCTGCTACTCCTGAAGAGATTGCCGTTGGCGGGGGCAAGTTCATCTTGTCTCCTACACCCGTGAATGGCGTCACTTCCATGGTGTTGGAGCACACAGCTGATTCGTCCGTATCCGTATGGGTTCTTGGCTAGGGGGGTGATGTCAATGCTTTTCGCGAGGCACCATGTCGACCGATCTCATCCAAGTAGGAATCACGACGCTCGCATCGGGGGGCATCGCGGCCATCACCGCGTACGTGACCATCGTCTGGAGGCTTTCGCATAGGGTCTCGCAGCTCGAGGAGAAGGTCAACGAGGTCGTCAAGACCGCTGCGGAGCTGAAAGAAGGGCAGAAGAGCGGCGACCAAACGGTTCGAGAGGAGTTCGAGAAGGAGCTCAAGCACCTGAAGACCGATGTGATGGACGCGCGGGACTCTTTGAAGGAGTCCGCGGCCGCTATGGATGAGGCAAAGAAGGAGATCCTTATCAGCGTTTCTGCACTGAGTACGGAACTGTCGAACTTCAAGATCGCCTGTGCGGAGAATAGAGCCAAGCAGGTGACAGAAAAGCGATGGGCGGAGTACACTAGGGAGCAGGCGGCAAAGTGGGAAGACTTCAATCGGATACTCGGGAAGCTGGAAGGGCACCTGTCCAAGATGGGGTCGACCAAGACAAGCAGCCCGAACTTGCGCGCTGCGGATCTTGCTCGAGGTACCAGAAGGTAGACGAGGAACTCCGCGCCTACCTTGCCAGCGAGAGTGAGTTGGACGCCATCACGGGTATCCACGAGGCCCCCGAGCTGCCCGCGGAAGACTTCGAAGAAGAAGAGCCCGGCACCGTCACTTCAGCCATCGACGCTCTCAACAAGGCCCAGGACAAGGCCTATGACAAGATCCATCAGTTGTGTGCTAGCCTGGACGCGCTATGGGAAGGCTGAAGACAGCAGGTAGGGTCCGCAACGTTCAGTTTGTGCGTGCGGGAGGGATGGCGGGCCAGATGGGCCGTGACCTCGCGCGGGAGGCGATGAAGGTCGCCTTCATCCACGCCGGGATGGACAAGGAGGCGCTGCTTGCCGCCGGGGCCGGTCAAAAGGTCCTGAACTTCGGCAGGAAGCTCCTCGGCAAGGCCAAGTCGGCGCCGAGGTCGGCTCCTTCCATTCCCAAGGCCGTGCCCTACTCGACCCCGAAGCCGCAGCAGTGGGCGCATGTACCTGCTGACGCGCCGAGGATGACCGGGGGAGCGACAACGACCATGGTAGCCCCTCCGAGCGGGGGGCAGACCATGTTCCAAGCCCCCGCCCAATGGCCGCAGCCACAGCAAAGGGGCCGAGCTCCGAGGTCCATGTCTCAGGACCCGACGTTGTCCCAGCTTGTGGCACCTGAAGCTCGATGGAATCCTGCAACGGCGCAACGGGCCACGCCGAGGTCAAGTGGCCGTGGCCGAGAGGGACTGCGAAGGCCTGAGAGTGTTCCGTGGGGCGGTGAGTCCCCTCCGGCACGTGCATCGGGGGGACAAGTCAAGAAGCCGGCCTCTCGCTCGCAGTTGCGCAGACCTGAGAGCGTGACGTTCGACACGCCTGCACCGGCTGGGCAGGTCAGGCCCTCGCCTTCGGCTTCGGCCCCGCCGCCGCCTTCTACCCGTAGGCGGGGATCGGTTGAGGCGCCGGCCACTAAGCGGTCGCCAGGCCAGCCTTCTGGGAAGGTACGTCGGGCGGGTACGGCCGGCGGGTCCCCGTACCGGCAACAGGGGGGCGTGCCCGCAACGCAGCCGCAGCCTACGGCCCCCGCTACCGTGCCGCAGCAGCCTCAGGTGTCACCGCCCGTCCCGGGCCCCCGGCTCGCGCCGCCGACAGGCACTGTGGCCCCGCCCCCGACCCAGCGCGCGTCGGCTACGTCTGCTGGTGCTGTGCAGCCTTCTGCCGCCGGCGCGTTGCCAGCGCTCAGGACCCCCGCATCTCAACCTCTCCCTCGTTTCGGCGAGGGCGATGCAGTCATCGGCGGCAAGGCTACGACGGTCGGCGGGGCACCGGTTCCCGCCGCCACCCCGACCCCCATTCAGGCGCCGGTTGCCGCCCCGGAGGCCGCGCCAGGTCTCTGGCAAAAGGCGAAGCCGTACGTCATTGGAGGCGGAGCTCTTGGAGCTCTCGGCATCTACGGAGCGGGGTCCACCATGTCCTCGCTCGCCAACACAGGCCTCCAGGCCCTTGGCGGGCATCCGGGCATGTACCCCGCACAGGTGGGGGCGGCGTTGCCGGCGGAACCTAGCCAATACGGCTACGTTGGCGGCCCGATGCTGATGTAGCGAACTGCTTCAGGTACGAAGTGAAGCTCTTGTTGAAAAGCGCCTGGGGGCGCGCTTTCCGTATCGTTCTCACCGCGTCTTGAGGCGGCATCTTGTGCTTCTTGCTGTGGATGAGGGCAAGAGCGGAGATGAGCCCAGAGCGATTCAGGCCGGCGACGCATGTCACGAGGACATCCCTGCCCTCGTCCAACTCTTTGGCGACCTCCTTGCCGGCCACGAGGGCGAGCATCTTCTCCTCGTCCGTGATGTCGGAATCGGAGTAGTCGTTCAGGGGCACCCGGATCGTCTTGATGCCCCCGACGTCGGGTTGGTACTCGTTGGCCGACAGAACGAGCACGTCAAAGACCCCACGTACCCACGCCATGTCGTCTTTGGCCGGCTTCGACCCCTGGTAGAGGTGGTCAACGATTCTGCTTGCGTCCATCATCTTCTCGCAGCCACCAGTACGGGGGCAAGTTGTGTTCGGGTTCTGCGGAGGGCCTGGGGGGCATGGGCGCCAGCTTCCTCACGACGTTGCGGAGGATCCTCTTTTGATCCCGAACCTGTTCTTGGGGCTTCACGGGAGTAGTAGCGTACACGGTGGCGGCGATGTCGAGGAGGCGCCGTTCGTCGTCAGTCAGCGCGTCGTAGGTGCGGGCTCCGGATGCAAGGTCAGAGAGGACCTGCATCGTGTCTTGGCTGTACAGTTCCGGCCTCTCCCTCGAGTCGAAGTACAACACCCCAGCTTCCCCCGCCAAGAGCTGCTGGAAGAGCCCTTTTCTTGTTCCAGTCGCTCGCTCGTCCGGCAGGAAGGTCGCGGGGTTGGGAAGTTCTGGGAGCGCGGGCATCTTCGGGCCCATGGCCTGCAGAGCTGACTCGACAAAGTCGTTGAAAGGCATGGGCCTTTTGGGCTTGGGCTCGCTCATGGATGATCCTGTCGCCGTTCTGCAGAAGGAAGTCTACCACGATGGCCGAGATCATCAGCGACCGCACCCGAGACTTGAACTCTAGGTTGTACGGTACCCCGTACTTGAGCGAGAGCAGGCCGCCGTACATGTCCAGCAAGCGAACCTGCTCTTTCGTCAACCGAAGGTCGGGTCGGAGCAGCCTCATGCCACCAGCAAGATAGGGTCCATGCGGGTAGGGACGGTCAGGTCACGCGTCTCGTCGCTGAGCATCCATTCCTCGCTCATCCAGAAGTGGCCCGCGAGCTCGTCGCTGAGCCCGCCAAGGCCCCAAGAGTTGCGGATGAGGAACTCGTACTTGCCGTCCGCGCGCCGACGGTAGCCGACGATGATCATCGCGTGCCGGCCAACGGAGCTCTTCGGCAAAGCAAGTGCGTCGTCTCCGTTGTGCTGCCTGCGGAAGTAGTACTGTAGGGCCTCGTCGACGGCCGTAGCGAACGGGATCGGATGGTTGTTCCGGATCGCGTGTACGATCTCCTCGATGCGCGAGCTGCGACTGGACGCGACGTGGTAGTACTCCTTGATCTTGTTGTCGTAGCCGTACTGGTAGCAGCGCGTGTTCGGCTGCGTGAAGACCTTGCCGATCAGGTACGGCCAGGCGCCCTTCTTCCCGCCGAGGTCGGCCGGGTCCTCCGGGCAGACGCCGTGCTTGCGCAGCGCGTCCGCGGCGGCGCGCATGTACGTGCCCTTGTCCCAGTTGGTTTCCTTGTGCTCGGCACGCGCGTTCCAATAGATGAACAGGCGGCTGAGCTGCACCACTTTCTTGCCCTCGATGCCGAGAAGGATCTCGAGCGCGTCGGCCCATGCGTTGGCGACGCAGGAGCCCAGCGCGCCCTGGTTGGACACGGGCGTGAACTCCTTGATGACGTGCTCGTCCGCGTTGTCCCAGGAGAACTGCCCGGCCTTGATGGCCTTCTCCATGGCGTACTCGAGGTCTTTCATGCTGGGCGGGTTGTCCCGGCACGTGAACTTGACTTGGTCAGGGTGGAACCCGAGGTCATGAACGATGGCGGGCATCACTGGTCCCCTTCGTTGGAGTACGTGCAGTCATCGATCTGCTCGCACGTCGTGAGCTCGGCGACGCAGCGGGGGTTGAGCATGATGGTGCCCTGTTCATGCGTCTCCTTGCAGAACACGTTGTAGGGGGTGCCGCCGGGCGTGAACGCCTCCTCGCACCCTTTCGCCTTCAGGTTCTCGAACGCCGGGTCGCAGAACTCTGTGTCGTCGACCTCCGGCGTCGGTCGGGGCCCGGGGCCTTTGGGGCCGCACGCCGTGACCAGCAGAGCCCCCATCAGCGCGCCCAGTAGAAGCCTCTTCTTCATCTATTCCTCCTGTGGTACGACTGTCGGAAGAACCTACCACAAGGAGATAGAAGATGCGATACATCCTTCACCCCATGCTTTCTGACTGGGAAGACCCCATCAAGAGCGGCGGAGACATGCGTTCGTGGTTCTTCTTCTACAAGTGGCGGGCGGGGGTTACCTCCATCAAAGCGGACGATGCGTACAACGACCACGTCCAAAAGGGGGACCACTTGGTCTTCTGCATGGACGGTGCAATCATCGCTGTCGCGAAGGTGCTCAACGTCGAGTACTGCATCACGTGGGGCCGCAACGAGGTGTACTTCGACTCGGACACCATGTTGATCCCAGCGTGCTTCGAAAACATGGGCATGCTTGGGTACAGCGCAGAGTCGAGCGAGGGAAGGCACATGGACGACGTCATGGAGAGCGCGGTACCCTTGAGCGATATCCCGGAAGGAGCGGAACCGGAATGGCTCAAGAACAACTTCCTCATGAAAAGACCCCGGTAACCCGGCAGCAGATGGCGGACGCCATGTACACGGCGTGGGTCCGCTACTTCGGAACGACCCCCTCGAAACCTACCATCCAGGTGCTCATGGCTCAGTGGGCTCTCGAGACGGGCGAGGGCAAGTCGATGCACAACTTCAATGTGGGCAACGTCAAGAGCCGCGAGGGCGACGGGCACAACTTCACCTACTTCGCCTGTTGGGAGAGGCTGTCGAAGGCGAGCGCCGAGGCAATGCAGGCCGCCGACCCGAAGCGCGTGAAGATCACCAGGTACTACCCTGACGGTAAGTGCAAGGTGTGGTTCTACCCGGAGCACCCGGCCTGCCGCTTCCGCGCCTTCAAGACGCTCGAGCGAGGGCTGATCGACCACCTCGCCATCTTGAGCAACCACAAGGCCTTCAAGAAGGCGTGGCCGGCCGTGCGCGCCGGTGACCCCAAGCTGTACGCCAAGCTGCTCAAGGAGGCCCGCTACTACACGGCCCCGCTACACGACTACACCAAAGGCGTGATGTTCTGGTTCCAGGTCTACAACAGCATCGAGCTGCCCGAGGCCCCCATGATGTCGAAAGAGGAGCAAGAGCAGATCAAGGGGTGGATCTCTCGCAGCCTGCAAAGAGTCTCTTCTGCTGGCAGAACAGAAGAGGAATAGGCTGGACACAGGTAGGCCACTGAAGTAGAAGAATAGAACGCCCAAAGGCCGATAACTCATGCGAAAAGCAGCTGCAACGAAGGTGCTCAAGCAGTACTTCATCCGTCCAGGTGACAAGCTCTGGGCAACTATCGTCGCCATCGTCCGAAGGGACGTGAAGAAGGACGACAGAACGCGCAGCTACATCAACGTGGAGCTCACGGTCGGGCAGAAGAAACTTGCTATTCCGCACAGGTACGTCAGTGAGATCGGAGAGGCGCTGATTCGTGCGGGTACCGAGTGCAAGGCCTATCTGAAAGGAAAGAAAGATGGCGTACACAAAGCTGACCGCGAGGCGCTGGATTCAACTGCTGAAGGACAAGGCGTACAAGAGCGCGAGCTCTGCGAAGAAGGGCATCGGTCGGATTGACTGGCCTCCCGAGGCCAAGAAGCTCGGGCGCGACATCATCGACGCGTACTACGTTGGGAAGAAGATCACCGAGGCCGACATCAAGGCCCTCGAGAAGCTCGTCCCCGATGTGGAGGAGGAAGAGCCGAAGCCGCGTCCGAAGCCGCAACGGGTGAGCAAGTCGAACGGCCGGTCGCACCCTACCCCGGCTCGCACGCCCGTGACCGCCCCCATGTTCGACGCGCCGAAGGGCCTCGTCGAGATGCACGAGCTCAAGCTGGCCGCCGAGGTCGTGGGCAAGCTCACCACGACGTACGGCGAGATCTTTGAGTTGTGCGAGGGCGCGCAGGAGAAGGGCCTTGATGGCTCTTACGCTGCGGCTGTCGTTGAGAGCATCCCTGCTCTCATCACCACCGCCGACAGGCTCCGCGACAGGGCGTTGCGGGCATCGGAGAAGTTCGTGGACAAGTCGTTTCTCGAGAAGGTCGAAGAGACTTTCGAGAAGGTCACCGAAGAGCAGCAGCAGCTGTTCGATAAGGCGAAGCCCAAGGACCCGTTCAAGCCGGGCGCAACGAACTGAGCAGGCCCGTCTCCCCCTTCGATTCGATGATGCGGGCCAGTGTCCTCCGACTATTGCCGCAAGGAAGGATGTCGCAGGTCCAGCTGACGGCCCCGTCGTCCGACTCGAACGAGGCGAGCACTCGCCCCGGTTCTTGCCACAACACCAGCACGGCGCACGGGCGCACCTTCTGTGCAGCGTCTCGAAGGAAGGTCTGTCGGATGTCCGGATTGTCCGGCAGCGGCACCATCACCAGGTCATCGATGATGCCCTTGCCGTCGTCCGTCTTGACCGCTTGGCCAGCCCAAAGAAAGGCGATTGCGGGGACTCTTCCTTTGATCTTCCACACGTCGTAGATCTTGTGGACGGCGGATCTTGCGCGCCGAAGAAGAATCTTGTGTACTATCTTCTCTGGTTTTCTCACGGAGGAAGTATGGACCTGCGCGGACAGAAGTTGCAAGGACTCAGAAGGCGCATGGGTGCGTGGAGAAGCAGGCTTCGTGCCGCCACCGGCGCGTACGCTGTCGACTTTCCCAACAGGTCGGATGGATCTTTCGACGTGGTCATCAAGTGGAGGACCAGACAGGGGGAGCTCGGGCACTACGCACGCACCTTCGACGAGGGCACCGTCTTCCCCCCAGGCGGTGCCGTTCCCATGCACAAGCCCTGCGACTACGTGCGGCAGATCATCAAAGCCGTGCTCGACTTGCGGGGCGTCACCTGAGGCTGGTAGGTAAAAAGAATGCCGGACATCACGCTGTCGCAACAGGAGTACGAGGATCTGGTGACCCTCGCGAAGAGGACCCTGAACACGCCGGAGCTGCGCGCTTTCGAGTCGAGCATGGCTGTGATCGAGCGCCGCAATGGCGTCGAGGTCAGCCTGTTGGCGCTCAGGTGGACCGAGGCGGGGGCGCCCAACCCACCGCACTACACGTTCCCTCAGTCGTGGCCCCCTGAGCAGGAGGCCGTGATGCGCAAGGTCGGCGGCCCCATCACCCGCGAGGAGGTCGAGGCCGAGCTCGAGGCGCGGGCCAAGGTGCCGGTCACCGTTCTCGTTTCCCCTGACCCCGGCGCCGAGCTCGGATGGACGACGCTCGACGACTTCTTCAAAGTTGGGCCATGACAGAGAAGTACATCAAAGTCGAGGTAACCTCGACGCTCGGAGCTTCCTACGTGTTCCCGGACATGCCCTTCGGTCAGCTCAAGCTCTTCATGGAGAACATGGCGGGCGCGTCCGACACGCTCGTTTTGGCCAACTTGAGCGGGGCAACCATGACGATCCCCAAAAGGATCATCGCTACTTTGAAAGTGAACGGCAAGACGGTATGGACACGCCAGACCCCAAGATCCGGTGCATGAACTGCGGAGAGATGACCCTTCCCAAAGACGGGGACCTGTACCTGGGGGTGTTCGTGTGCCCCATGTGCAAGGGGGTCGCTGAGATTCTGCGCAAGCGGGCGCGCAAGGAGCTCAAGCACCTGCTCACCTTGCTGGACGAGACCATTCGACTTGCGCTCGTGGAGGGCCGGCTCAAGCTGGGAGAGCAGGACCCCCAGGGGGACAAGCGCAAGGTGCTGATGACCATCGTCGATCTGTTGGAGGCGAAGAATGGTACAGGAATCGAAGGGCGGAGCTTTCACGGGGCCGGACGACGTTCAGTACAAGGCGAAGTGCCAGAACTCTAATTGCGAGTGGACCAAGATCTTGTGGCGCACTTCCGGCATCGGCTGGAAGGTGGGCGACATGCTTCCTCCCAACCCTGAGAAGCCGGAGGAGACGCGATGTGTGAAGTGCGGAACGTACAGCCTGATGATCATCGAGGTCCCACAATCTCAGCCGATCCAGGGGCCGAAGGGCTTCTGGTGTTTGCCGACCACCTGACGCTTGAGGTGCCGGGCATCGCCGGCATTGCCGGGTTGGTAGAGGAGCTCGAGGAGACGGGCACCGACGTCGTCTTCAAGAACGTCAGGCTTACCCACGCCGCGCACATGAAGGCCATCAATGGCATCACCTTCATGCAACTGTTCTCGTTCTTCACTGTCCGGCGCGGAGACCAGGTCGTCGGGTCCCACCGCGAACTGCGGGTAATCGGTGGGGGTCTGCCCCCGGTCTACAAGGTCCCCTTCGTCTACCCCCGCGTTCTATTCAGAAAGAAGTTGACCTGAGCAAAAGAGCCAGGTAGGTCTTGGCGTACAACAGGCGTACAACACCATGGCAAGAAAAGACCCACGACCTGAGCTCTCCCCAAACGCCCCGATCCCCGAGCCGACGGGCGAAACGGTGGAGATGCCGAACAACCCACCCTACGTTGACCCGCGTCTGCTGCACCCAAAGGCGCGGGCGTATCAAGAGCAACTGCAGAAAGCTCGAGGAGGCGAGCAGGTAGGCGTCACGCCGAAGCCGCCCATCCCGCGTCTCGACCAGTACGACGAGAGCGCCAACAAGGGCCGCACCATGGCCCAGTCCGCTATGGGCGGCGACACGCAGACTGTGGTCGACATCTACCCGACCGACATCTTGCACGAAGACGCGAGGCGCGACCCCAAGTTCATTCAGGGGCAGGGCGACATGTTGGCGATGAACCAGCCATCGCTGGCGCTCAAGTACGGCATCATGCGCAAGGGGGAGTACGTGCCCGGCACATCCCTCGTGCGGCGTCCGGAGGGCCAGCTCAAGCAGCTGCGTCCGGAGACAGTTGAGGGCTTGGAGAGATTGCAGCGCGAGCAGCAGGAGCAACAGCAGGCAGCCCGCGCCGCGGCTCAGCATGGTGAGCAAGTCGTCAAGGACATGGAAGGGCAGGTGGCCGAATCCCAGGCCAGTAACGCCGCCGGCGGCGCCGCGGCCCGGTTGGGAGGTCGGCCCATCGAAGGGGAGAAGGCTCCGACGGAGGAGGACGAGCGCAAGCTCAAGGAGGGCGACCTCGATCACCTCGACACGCTCGACTTCGGAACCATTCGGCAGATGATGGTCCGCAACCTGCTCAACAACGAGAAGCAGCGCGAGATCGTCGAGGGCCGGATCAAAGACGAGATCCGCATCAGCGACATGCTGATCAACGGCTACGCCAAGCAGCGGGTTCCCATCATCCCGGGGGAGTTCGAGCCGACCTTCATGACCGTGGGCGGCGACATCGAGCTCGAGCTCAAGGCCATGCTCTCGGAGGAGGCACGCACCTACGAGTACACGGAGCAGTACTTCCTCGACAAGTACTCCCTGATGGCTCTGGCGGCGGGGTTGCACTCCATCAACGGGGAGAAGCTGCCGAGCCACATCAACAATGACGGGGACCTCGACCGGGAACTGTTCTGGAAGAAGTTCAAGAAGGTCGCCAAACTCCCGCTGCCCATGCTGGCTAGCCTTGGAACGCACTACTTCTGGTTCGACGTCAGGTGTCGCCGGAAGTTCGTAGCTGGAGAACTGGGAAATGGCTGAGGACTCCCGAAGGGTGGACCAGGGCCAAGCTCCTGCTCCACACGATACGCAGACCGCCCAGCATTGGGTCAGTTCGGGAGTCCATACTTCGTCTGCTTCTTCAACGACTGGAGGAGATCGAGCATTACCGGTTCACCGCGATGTTCACGGCGATACTCGACTCGGAGGAGAAGAAGAAAGCGATAGAGGCCTACGAGGCCTACTTCAAAACGGCGTTCCCGTACATTGAGACGGACGAGAGGCGCACCGATGAGAAGCTCATCGACTTCCTGCGCAAAGAGGTCGAACGCGGGCCGCTCGAGATCAAGCCGCTCGACATGGGGGTGCGCAGCCGCATGGCCAGTCGCAAACGGCGGGCCGACCCGGAGCTTCTCAAGCGCTCCGGCAAGATCTTGAAGAAGATCGGAAGGACGCTGGAATGAGCAAGGAAGAAGTCTACGTTTGCCCGCAGTGCAACAGCCCGGCTCTCGACGTTCCGCAGCTCGTTGGGTCGCGCGCTCAGTGCCGCAAGTGCGGGTGGAAGGGCCCCGTGCAGGACTTGGTTGGGGTGGCCATGGACATCCAAGGAGGACTTGGGGGCGACTCGCAGGAGGAGCTGACGCGCCAGTACATGACCGACGTGCGCAACACCATCGCCAAGGACTGCGCGCTTCCGATCGGCCGCCTTCTGGTCAAGTACGGGTTCGTCGACTCCGAGAACATAGACAAGAAGGTCATGGCCGCCTACTTGGTCGCCGTCGCCCGTGCGGTAGCGGTGACGCTGCTGGAGACCAGGGACAAGATCGAGACGGAGGGCATCAATGCAGTCGTCAACTGACCAAGACAGGCCGTACTTCGCGCCCGCGCCGGTGCGCAAGGCGGACGAAGAGTCCCTGTTCTGCTTCCTCAACCCCGAGAGGGAGTGCGACTCGACGTGCATGGCGTTCAACATAAACGTCCCCAACCAGCCGGAGTACCGGGGCTCCTGGGCGCAATGCAAGCTGCTCATCAGCGCACATCAGATCGCCAAGCACATGACCATCGTGGCGCAGCAGGCGAAGAACCACGTCGACGATTCTCGCAGGAAGGCAGGTGCCCCATGACCCCGGTAACCCTTCAGGTGCAGGTCATGAAGATCGTCGAGGAGCTCGACATCTCTACGGGCATCACCGAGCGGTTCTTGCTCGTCAACTTCCTCGGGCAGGAGGCGAGGTTCAAGGCCAACGACGGCGTCATCGAAGCAGTCATGGCGCGGTCGGTTGCTGGTGCCTCTCAGCCCGCTGCGCCCCCCGAACCGGGCAGGCCCTCAGAGTTCGAGGACTGGGCAGCCGAACCCCCGGGCCCCCCGCCGGCGCCGAAGAGCTTGCACGAGGCCTTCGACGGGCCCCCTCGGCCCCCGCCCCGCCCTAGGACCATTCAGGCAGATGCGCGCGGCAACCCCATCGTCCTCCCTGAGCACCGCGTCGATGGAAGTGGCGGCGTCATGGAGCGCGATGACGAGGAAGGTACAGCGTCGATATGATCGTCTTGTGCTCCAGGTGCGGCGCCGTGTTTCGGGTCATGGGGGATCCGGACACGGTTGCCAACTTGGTCGGGCGGAACACCGAGTACTGGCCGAACGGGTACAAGTGCGCGCTGTGCGGGGGCACGTGCGCGGCCACGGAAGGGGCCAGCCGAGAAGTGCTGTCGATGGCCACCAAACGCTTCGAGCTCGAGCCGCAGGAGGCCCTCATGGGGCTCGTGGCCGGCCTTGGCCTGCCGGAGGAGCGCGAGCTCGGCGATGTGAAGGGTGCCCTCGAGGGCAAGACGATTGACTCTGTTCACGGCTACATGATGGGCGGGCGCTTCGTGATTGAGCACTTGGACGTTGCGGGTCTTCGCCTCTTCCTTGCCGGCTCTGCGACTGGCGCCCTCGTGTACCGCGTCAAGGACCTGAAGAAGTTCGAGTTCACGGAGAAGGCCGATGGCGGATGACAGGCTCGTGCTGGAGTACAAGCGCAAGATCAGCGAGGGCGGCAAGTGCTCGGGGCGCGTCGTCAGGTACGAGAACGACGAACCCTCCTCTACCTTGTTCGCCGACGTGTCCTTCAAGGAGATGCTCGAGGTCTTCGCTTGGGAGGTGCAGCGCCGCCCTGACCTTCCCCTCTTCTACAAACGCATCGACCACCTCGGGTTCGAAGAACAACCATGGGACCCCGCGCATGTGTCCGCGTTTCGCGGCGACAGTGCCAAGGTCATCGAAGAACTGAGCACCCCTCGGGTGTACGGAAAGGAACTGAAGAATGGCTGACCCTACCAGCATCAAGCCCCTCGGGGTTCGCACGCCTCCCGGCCAGCAGGACGCGCGAGAGCAGTACCACGAGCAGACCATGCGGCAGATGGGCAAGCCCAAGACCGTCGTGTCGATTCAGAAGATGGACACCTACGTGATCCAGTTCTTCGACGCCAAGGGAGAGGCGCACACGGCGCTGCTGCATCACACCGGCGACCAGCTGCTCATGCACAAGGCCGACGAAGCCTGGGCCAAGGACCTGCGCACCGTCATGCCGTGGGTCGAGGAGCAGGCCAAGAAGCTCGTGCCGGCGTTCGCCGCCAACGACATCAAGGCGGATACCGGCGTCGACATCATGGAGGAGGACGATGGAGGCAACTGACCCCAGGGTGGCCGTCGTCGAGAAGGACGGAAAGGCCGTCAAGTTCCGCCTCCTCAGTGACTGGATCTACGTGCGCATTCACGAGCCCAAGAAGCAGAAGGGCAGCGTCATCCTGCCTGACACCGTGGCTCCGGATCTGCATGTCGGAACTGTGCTGGCCCGCGGTCCTGGCAAGGACGCATCCAACGGCTCTCGCATCCCTGTAGGGGTGGAGCCGGGGGAGGTCGTTGCCTTCCATCGGTGGAACGTCGAGCACCGACATGGCCAAGCCATCAGCCAGTATCTGGAAGAGGGTGCCGGGCTCATTCGTGGCGATGACGTGCTCGTCGTCTTCCCGCCGGGCTCCGAGCCGGAGATCTGGTGATGGACCTCGTGGTCGAAGCCGGTCCCAACACGTGGCAGATCGCGTACACGTGGCTGCCAACGTGGATTGGGATGAACAAGGCGCTCATGATGGAGCTCCAGCGCCACCTTCGAGACAAGTTCGAGGACATCCGGCCGGGCAAGCCGGGTCTGCAGGAAGAGCTCAACAACGAGGTCGCCAGCTGGCTTCAGGGCAAGTTCCCGAACATCGAGGGCCTCGAGGCGCACCTTCTCCACTTGATGTGGGTGAAGCCAAAGGACTGGTGATGAAAGAAGGGCGCATTCACATTCGATGTGACGAGAAGTTGGCGAACCAGATGCGCAAGTACGCCAAGAAGAAGCGCACCACCCTGTCCGCTATCATAGAAGAGCACTTCCGGTTCCTGCTGGAGCTCGAGAAGGTCTCCAATGGGTTGCGAAAGGGAGAGCAAGGGGTAGCCCAACATGCGGTATCGAAAAGAAGCAGATAAGGTCGAGGTCCCCCCGGGCGCCGGCACGGCCGGGTTCTTGGAGACCATCAAGCAGCTGCTCGAGCTCCGCGGCATCGACAACATTCACATCAGCGCGAAGGGCCTGGTGGAGTGGGAGCGTTGGGTGCCCAAGGACGGTCCGGAGGTTGAGCCGTTCGGCATCGACCTGTCCACGTTCACTCCGCACGACGCCATGCGCCGGGGCCTGATGAAGGAGATCGTCTTCGTCCCGGAGGAGAACGCTGCGGAGACCATCTGCAAGTGCTTCGTGGCCGCTCGGGTTGATGGGGTCGTGCCTATCTGCTTCGCCACTGGGCCCAACACCCTCTTGTGGAAGTGGTTTGCACGAAAGACCGCGGTCGTTGCCTCCCTTCCTCAGGACGAGTTCTTTGGCTTGCCGCTGCGCCGAGACTCGGGAGTTCCCAACGAGGCGCTCGTCATGTTCGCGGGCTACGAGCGCACAGCGCAGCTCGTCGACTCCACCCACGTCTACAAGATCCCTCTGGTGCTTCAATGAGACACAAGATCGCGGCCATCATCGCCAAGTCCGGCATCATCCCGGAGGAGACCCTTCGCCAGTACCAGAAGTGGGGTCTGCTGCCGGATGCCAAAAAGATTCCTCCTCCGAAGACGGCCGAGGAGTTCGTCACGCGGGTGCAGCGCGCGCTCGAGGAAGACAACATCGCCCTCGTCAAGGAGACGGACCTGGACATCGTCCCTCAGTATGTGAGGACGCAGGCCGTCGGCAGCTTGTACGTTGCGCACAACGAAGGGGAGATGCAGAAGGGGTTCGAGGTCGTCTTCGGTCGGACGCTCACCGGCGAGTTCATCTTGCCGTGGGGAGGGGACGACATCTCGGACCTGCTGACGAACGGTGTGACGCACCTGACCTTTGCAGTAGCGAACTCGTCGAGCAGGGGCGAGCCACTTCGCCTGCTCAGCACCGTCTACTTCGACGAGGTGCGGGAGGTCTACTTTGGTGACCGGAAGGTGTTCATCGTCTGCCGGGGCAGGAAGGAGGAGTAGATGGCGAACGTTCTCGTAGGGGCGCTGGCACAGCGCGGGTTCGAGACGGTGGACGTCAAGTCCTCCCCGAACCGCGTCTACTTGCTTGGCAGGTGTCGGAGCAACATCCGGAACATGATGTCCGCGGTGCACAACATCTACTTGGCCGCGAACAACCAACCGTGGAGCGCGGACTTCTCCAAGTCCTTCCTGCTCAAGGGCGGCAACCTTGTGCATGCCTACCGCTTCATCTTCCAGAGCAAAGAGCCGATCGAGAAGTACCTGCCGATCATCTTGGCGGCCATCGCTAACGCCCCGGAGGTGGGCGTCACTGAAAGTGCAGGCAGCATGCCGCTGCACGGTGCCAGTGCGAATCGTAACGCCCCCGTCGAGTTCGGCGGCAAGGGGGCTGTGCCCTCGGGCAAGTTCATTCCCAAAGCCGCCATGGGCCGCATGGGAGGGTGAGATGTCCGTCGTAGAGAAGAAGTACCAGGAGCAGGTAGAGGAAGTGCAGCTCACCCCGCAGGAGCTGCAAGCCGTGCAGGAGCGCATCAAGGGGATGCGCGAGCTCACCAAGGACAAGACGCCCCGGGCGAAGTACAAGATCGAGATCCGCTTCTTCCGCAAGCGAACCTCCCGCGCCGCTACTCCCGGCTTCATGTCTTGGTGGCTCAGCGGCAAGAAGCTGCACGGCGGAGGCGACGAAAAGATGTACGTCTGCCCGAACTGCAACAGCTTCATCCTTGAGGACGGCAACGTCTCGTCCGTGCACTACTGCCATGGGTGCGGGCAGAGTTACGAGGCCGAGAAGGCGATCGGCGAGATCTACTTCAATCTCACGATGCAGAAGTGGGCCGAGGTCATCAACATGTGGTTCCACAAGCTCGGCGGGGACTGCGACATCTACCTCAAGCACAGTCCGGACGACATCCGAGCGCACTGCGAACGTGAGATGCTTCGCAAGGCCGGGGGCGACGTGCTCAACAAGATGCGCTCCGCGCGCGGCCTGTACATCTACCCTTTGGCGAACATCATCAAGGACCTTGGGGCCGGGGCCGACCCAGTCAAACGGTTCAAGGCCTTTCTGACGGCGTGAGGGGACCATGAACGACTACGAGAAGCTGGCCTACAAGCGCATCGTCATCAAGAACATCGCAATCTTCCTCGACAGGGCCGAGACCATGCACGAGGAGGACTTCCTTCCTTCGAGCAAGTCCGAGGTTCCTCAGGAGGTCTTGGAGGAGATGAAGGCGGAGTTCGACGCGTTTGCCGTCGAGCTCGAGCAGCAGCTCAGCTGTTACCAACTGGTGAGGATAGAGGATGACCAACCGAAAGAACGGAAGTCGAAAGCCGCCCCAAAACGCAATGCCCCGAAGGCCCGGAAAGCCTCAGCCAAGCCTGGAGGAAAGGGTAAGGCAACTCGAGCAGCTCGTCGCAAGCCAGAGTAGCCGCATCAAGACGGTCGAGGACGAGCTCGTTCGCATGGCGGGGGTCGTTGACAACAACGCGGCCATCCTTCGTGACAGCTTCATGGCGCACGACGCTATGATCTTCGTGATGGACCTGATCGTTCGAGACGTCTGCAACGAGGGGCCGGAGTGTTTCGAGGACGGCACCATCGACTACAACTTCTACATGGAGAAGTACCGAGAGAAGCTCGAGGCGGAAGCAGGGCAAGAAGATGTTGCGCCTGCCCCTGAGCAAGAAGTACCTTCTGAGCAGCCCATTACCCCTGCCGAACAGGCGGACGAGGGCGAGTACCCAGAGGGTGCGGTAGTCTTCGGAGGAGATCATGGCCAAACTGCAGAGGGGTAGAGAGACTTCGCAGGGAGTCGTCGTCAAGCGGGAGAGTGAGAAGGAGCCCCTCGGGAAGCTCAGGTGCCCCCGGTGCAAGGGCGCTGCCATCAGCGTTGTGCAGCGCGGGGGCCAAAGCCTGATGTGCTGCCAGAGCTGCGGGCGCAAGTGGTCCGCCAAGGCCATGAAGGGCTAAAAAAGGAGCGGGGACCCCGGCCGCTAGGGCCCCCGCTCAGGGTGAGCCGCACCATGCGCCACCCGGAGGGAGGTACAGGTGACGATCAAAGTGACGGCTGAGGGGCAGGACGGTGCGGCCCTTGAGGCGGAAGCCAACGAGGCCATCGACGCGTTCGACGACTGGTTTCAGGAGGAACTGCAGAACGCGCCGATGACCCCGAGCGAAGTCGCTGCGGTGAAAACGTTTCTGTGGTGGTCGATTCAGCGGGGTAGGGGGAACCCTAGACCCACTGTTTTGCCACCCAAGCCACGCCTTCCTTCACGAGGAGGATGAGCCCGTACGCCGTCACGGCGATGGCGACCGCGATGCCGGTGTAGAGGGCCACTCGTCCGATGTCGACGTTGATCGACAGGCCGTCCTTCGTCGAGACGAGCTCGGCGACAGCGGGGGCGCGGTTGAGGCTTGCTTCGAGCGCGCGGATCTCGCGCTGCATCTCGAGCTCGCTCGCGCGCTGTCCGTACTGTCCCGCCAACTGCTGCTGCTGCATCTCGCGGATCTGGCCCTGCAAGGCCATGAACTCCTTCATCTTGTCGGGGTCCAGTCCGGACACGGGCTGGGCGGTGGGGGGCGTCGACGCGGTGAAGCCGTTGATCGCGTCCGCCACGCCGGGAGGCGGGGTCGCGGGCGCGTTGTTCTTGAGCGCCTCGGCCGCGCCGGCGTTGGCGTTCTGCTGGGCGAAGAAGCTCAGCACCGGCTGGAGCTGCGTCTGGAAGCTGTCGAACTTTTCGCTGAGTTCTTTCACGGTCGGTGTGGTCATCTGTTTCTATCTCCTGCTTGCAGGTTCTGGTTGCCCACGCGGCATGCGTAGGGCTGACGTCACTGTTCTTTTGACTGCTTTTCTTCAGATCTTGGTGCCAATCATCTTGTTCAAGCCGTGCGTGGCCTTGTCCTTCGTCATGACGACAGAAGAACATTCCGGGCACACGAGCCCATGCGCCCTCGCAATCTGCTCGAGCTTCTCTCCTCCCTTCAGTTGGCTCGCCATCATGTGCGCGAGGAAGACGGTGTCCTTCAGGCTCTTGCCAGGCTGAAGCCCCGCGAGCATCCGAGCCTTGAACAGCTCTAGAGCCTTCACGTCATCGGCCAGCGCGGCTTCGTTCACCACCATGGTCTCGAGCCCGCGGGCCTTGAGATCTTCGTTGAAGTCCTCGAGTGCCATGATGCGCTTGACCCGCGTCTCCATGGGGTTGAGCACTGTGGCCCCCAAGATCCCCGCGAGAAGCGAGCCGAGTAGGATGGTCAACGGATCCATTGGTTCTCTACCTCCTTGTATTGAATCGCTGCTCTTATGCCCCCGTTTCATAGCTTTTTTGACTACTTGGCGTGTGCTACTCTCGGCGCATGTGGTCCCATGAGATCAGTGCGCTGAACGGGCAGTTCCAGCAGCAAGCCATGATGCAGACTGCGATGGCCCAGCAGATGACCATGGGGCGGATGCCCGGCGCGCAAGCGGACATGCTTACGGGCATGGCCGTCAACCACGCGCAGGCAATCGGGTCACCGATTCTGAGCACGGCGGCGGGGCTCACGGGGCTCGATAGCCCCATGTCCGGCGCCATCACCGGTGGCATGTTCGGCATGGCCCTTGGCCCGGTGGGGGCGGTTGCTGGGGCGGGTATCGGGGCAGGGATGGGGGCCATCGGCAGCGTGGGCATGGGTGCGGCGCAGTTCGCCGCCGGCAACTTCATGCAGGGCATGCAGCAGCAGCAGGGCCTGAACATGATGATGCGTCAGCAGTACGGCGGCATGGGGATGACCCGCAGTCAGATGGGCCAGACGGGGGCAGCCATCAGAGAGATGACCCACGATGTCATGCCAGGCGGCCAGATGCTCGGTTATGAGCAGCTCCAGGGCCTCGCCAGCAACATGGGCCGGATGGGGTTCACGCAAACCCTGACGGATGTGCGGCAGTTCAGTCAGAAGTTCAGGGAGATGATCGACACGCTCAAGACCGTCTCCCAGGACCTCGGCACGTCCCTCGAGAACGCTCAGCAGATGGTCGTGAGCATGAGGGGCTCGGGCCTGTTCCAGAAGGCCGACCAGCTGCGCATGAGCGCGCAGGTTCGCCAGAACGCTTTGAGCGGCGTCTCCATACAGGAGACCACGCAGATGGCCAACATCGGTTCGCAGATCTCTCGCAGCATCGGCGGGCTCGGCCGGCAGGGTGCTGTCGCCGGCGCCCGTACCATCGGACAGGTTGGTGCCGCGCAGCGGGCAGGCGTCATCAGCGAAGAGGACATCTACAACGTCACCGGCCTGACAGGTTCGGAGGGGCGCACCGCGTACGCGCAGCAGATGCTCTCGATGGACGCCCGGTTCCTGCGTGGAGGGCTCGGGCGCCGGCTGATGGCTTCCATGGCCTCGGAGAACGCCGGCGAGATCGATGAGGAAGCCTTCGACAGCTTCATGTCCGGCGGCTTCTCCACCGGCGAGACCATGGGGCAAGCTCGCCCACGCGCTGCTCGTCTCGGCCGCGCCTCGTTCATTCGTAACGAGGGGCGCCTCCGCGGTTCTCTGCTCGAGAAGGGCGGAGGCGGGCTGGCCCTGCGCGCCTTCCAGGGGTGGCTGGGTAGCCGGGGTATGGATGTCTACGGCATGGACGACCGGGCCAAGATCTTCGCCCAGCGCCGCCTGGGACTCGGTCGGGAAGAGATCGACGTCATGACCCAGCAGCTCCGGCGTATGGGCGACGTCAACCAGTTCATGGAGTCACAGCGCGAGCAGGACTCCTTCCAGCGCGAGCAGATCTCGGAGCGTAACCGCACAGGCGTCGAGGGCATGAAGCGGTCCTTCGACCAGTTCCGGCACCGAGTGCAGAGCTCCATCCAAGAGGTCGGCGCCAAGACGTACAACGACATGTCCGGGTGGGTAGAGGACCAGCTCAATCGGATGTTCGGTACGTACAGTGAGGAGATCGACGCGCAGATGAACGAGGCTTTCGCGTCGTTCCGTTCGAGCAAAGGGCAGAGCTTCTACGCCAACCAGCGCATCAACCAGCTCCAGACGGCCGCCGGCGGCTTCGGTCGCGGTATCAACGCCCCCACGCAGTTCAGTGCTGGTTTTGGAGGAGGGCCCACCGACGTCGACGCCTACAGGGCCATGGCGCAGGGCGGTTCCATGATGGGCCGGGTGCAGGGCTGGCTCAACGAGAACACGGCGCTTGGGATGCCGAACGCCGAGGAGCGAACGGGCTTCAGGTTCAAGTACGACCCCAGTAAGGGCGGGTCGGAGAGTGAGCAGTTCAGGTCGTTCAAGAGGCGAGTAACTGCCGCGAATCAGGGCGCCAGAGCTGTGATCGACAAGTCCGTTACCGCCTCCGCAGCGGCGGCGAGGGATCAGATCTGGAGCGTGGGCTTCCTGGACAAGCTCTCCAAGACGCAGGGCGAGGACAAGCTCGCGTTGATCGAGTCGCAGATCGCAAACGTCCCGGGGATGGGGGACGTCAACAAGGAGATTGACCGCCTCAAGAGTGAGGGCAAGCGTCTGGACGCGGAGATCGAGAACACGAGGGACCCCGCCAAGAGGGCGGCACTTGAAGAGAAAAAGAACGGTCTTCTGGCCAGAAGGATGAACATCAGCCAGTCGGTGGCGGCTGGGGCTACAGGCGTCACCTCTCTTGGGTTCAGCGGCAAGTCACCGTTCGCCGCCATGGGTATGGCGGGGATGTCCCGGCGTGACCGAATGAGCGCCTACGGTGAGGCCATGATGTATGGCGACGACGCCATGAAGCGTGACGAGCAGATCGCCGGAGAAGGCGTGGATGCCCTGGCGCTGGGTGGGGCCGGCATGCTCCTTGAGCTGGGTGACAGGCTTGGCGTGTTCAGGGAGGGCAAGGACAAGGCGTTTTCGGCAGGTGGATGGAGGAAGGCTTTCGAGAGCACGCCAATGGGGGCGGCGTCTCCGGTCTTCAGCAAGGGCTTGGACTGGTTGAAGGGGGCCACTGCTGACGTACGCTCTAGGCTGCGTGGGGGCATGGGTCGCGGGGCCATGGAGAGCGAGCTCGCAGGTCTCATTACGGGCACGGAGGGCCGTGGGATGATGGCGACGGCCCTTACTGGTGGTGAGAGGCAGAGCCAGGCCCTATTGGCCAGAGTTCGGCGTGAGATGGCAGGGGAGGCAGGCAAGGACTCTGCGCGGAAGAAGATGCTCGGCATCATCGGAGCTGCCGCCGAGATACGAAAGATCAATGACCCCACCAGCCGGTTGAGTAAGAAGGAGAAGCAGGAGCGACTGCAGAAGGTGGCCGAGGACTACGGCTTCGAAAGTGCCGACGAGATGCAGAACGTTGTGAACGCGGCCAGGGACGCGAACACCATGGAGTCCCGGCGCGAGATGGCCAAGGGCGCTCAGAAGTACGGCAAGATCGCTGAAAAGAAGATGGAGGAGTTTGCCGATCTTGGTGTGGTAGGCGCGGACGGCAAGCTGAGCAAGGAGTTCTTGAAGAGCCTGTCTCCGGAAGCCGCGCAGCTTGCTGGGGCCATGGTGGGCGCAGAGAGGGCCATGGCAGGAGGAGCGTTCGCTGACACCACGGACGAGGGCATGGCCATTGCTTCTGGAGCCTTCTCCGGCGCCGAGGAGCAGTACGGTCGGATGGACCGGTTCCTTGCCAACGCATCTTCTGCTCAGCTCAAGGAGATGGAGGAGTCGTTCCGAGGCGCCGAGGGCGGTGCCTTTGGTTTGCGGGCGGTACGGGGCGAGATGACGGGTCGCCGGGCGGCCATGCGGGCGACGAGAGGGGGCCGCGCCGCCGGGATGGACGCGGCTAAGATCTTCGGGGGCAACAAGAAAACCCAGAGAGAGGTTCAGAATCTTGTTGCGTCCGGAAGGGTTGAGGAAGCCGTAGAGGTTCTATCCGCAGAAAGCGGAGCCGACTTCAGTACGGAAGAGCGCGACCAGTTGCGCAAGAGCCTGATCGAGGCCAGCGGAAGCAGTGCAAAGGCCATCCGAGGCAAACGGGGGGAGCTCCTCGGGTACGAAGCCGGGGAGAAGCTGGAAGGGGACGAGCTGGCCGCCACGATCAAGCGAGGTCGCGCCGGCGTCTTGGAGATTGGGCAGAAGAAGGCGGAGGAGAAAGAGGCCGCTTCTCGGCAAAAGGACGCAGAAAAGGACCCGAGCTACAAGATCTTGTCGACCATTGAGCAGCACCTGGCCGTGATAGCGGAAGATAAGACCGGCAAGAGATTGGGCGAGTTGATCGATGCGCAGTACCAGTCGGCGAACAAGATAGTGAGCGCCATACAAGAAGAGAAAGACTAGATGCTGTCGAAACTTCATCAGCCAACAAGTCCGTTCCCTGACGCAGTGCAGTGCGGGGCCTGCCGGGTCGAGGACTCCTTCAAGCTCTACAAGAACGGCTACGTCTACAACTTCGTGATGCGCAACCAGGTCGCAATAGAAGATCCGCACATCACCCTGATGAAGGCGCTGGCGTTCCAGATCCGTCATTCCGTGCCG